>OGGX01000443.1_pt1 | contig 26533 bp, 22 predicted proteins | sample 1571331 | NCBI WGS metagenome assembly OGGX01 (sample SAMEA2582056, study PRJEB24529) | metagenome | biome: Human gut stool | place: China | collected 2011
TCAACTGGGCGCAGATCGTTGCAATGGAGACGAATGCCGATACGCAGAACGCTTTGTTTGGCAACCTTGCATATATTTTGCATCCGTCACTCATTGGTAAAGCTAAGACAAAAGTGAAAGATGCATCAGGGGCTGGAGGTTTCATCTTTGCAGGCAATGGGGACGGGCAATTGAATGGCTATAAGGCTTTGCGTACGAATAACTTGCCAAAAGAGTTGGGAGAGGGTAATGATGAATTCGGAGCGGTGTTCGGTAACTGGTCTGATTATTTCTTAGGCCAGTGGGGTGGTATTGAATTGTTAGTTGATCCTTATACACAGGCTCTCAAAGGTACTGTAAGACTCATTACCAATTCTTATTGGAACATGGGCTTTATTCGTAAAGAGTCATTCTGTGTCGCATCGATGAAGTAATATGGCATACGTGACCTTAGATATGGCAAAAAGGCACTTGAATATAGAGCCCTCGTATACGGATGAAGATTCGTATATAGAGGCTCTTATTAAAGTAGTCGAGGAGAAAACAGCGAAGGAACTTTGCGTATCCGTGGAAGAACTTGCTACCATTGATGGCGGTAAGAATATTCCTACGCCACTGGTTCAGGCGATGTTGCTGTGTCTTGGTGCCTATTATGCAAATCGGGAAAATACCGCGTATGCCACTCTAAAGGAAATTCCTCAAGGGGCAAAATACTTAGTTGATCTTTATAGAGACTATTCAAAATGAGAGCAGGATTATTACGTGAAACACTTGTATTCAAATCCCCAATTGAGACACAAAGCCCTACAGGTGCAGTGAAGAAGGAGTATAAAGAAGTATTCCAATGCCGGGCATGCAGAAAGAAAATGTCTCTTATCGCAGATCGGGATGGAGTTAGTGCGATGGAGCAATTTATCGGGCATACACTCGTTTTCCAAGTGCGTAATTATCCGGCTATCAAAGAGAATCTTCATGTTGTTTACAACGGTAACGAGTATAATCTCAAAATGGTTAATCCTCAAATGAACGATAACAGTCTGCTATTAACTCTTGAAAAAATTGATACATGATTGAGGTTAAACAAATAGACCGGGAAAACATTCAGTACCTCGTAGACAATTTAGAGGACTTTGAAAAGGACAAGGTTATTAGAAGCGGGCTTCGATCTGCTGTCAATGTTTTCAGAGTTAAAGGTAGGGCTAACCTCCGGTCCCGTCTTCTTCATCGTGGTAAACAGACCAACCACCTGATGAACTCGTTTACGAACCGGGTTAAACGGAACAAACTTGGAGCACTTGCGGGCTTTGATCGTCCGGGTGGTAATCATTCTCACTTGGTAGATTCCGGAACGAAAGTCCGAACGACTAAAAGCGGAGCAAATCGAGGTATTATGCCGGCTAATCGTTTTTGGTCAGATGCCAAAGTGAGTGAAGAGAGTAGGGCCATGAATGCACTCTATCAAGGTGTTCAAAAAGCCGTTCAACGAATAAATAACAGAAGCTAATGAATAAACTGGCGATTACAACCGAGATTAGAAATATTTTACTCGATTCAGGAGATATCACCTCTCTGATAGGAAAGAAAATATTTCCTGTTGTTGCCCCAATGAAGACAGAGGGTGACTTCATCATATATCAGCGTGATGGTTACAAACAAGAATATACTAAAATGGGCGTTGCCCGGCAAATTCCTACTGTATTCGTAAACGCTGTTAGTGATGATTATGATCGTAGCTTAGAACTAGCTTCTCTTATATATGAGGCTTTAGAAGGTGACTTCTCTAATCCGGATATGACAATACACCTGGAAGATTCCACGGAAGATTATTCAGAGGGGAAATACTTTCAAGTGCTTCAATTTTCAGTAGAATAAAAATGAAACGTAAAATTAAAATTTTAAATAGTATGACAGCAGTTAAACATGACTCAAGTAAAGACATCGTAAGAGGTCAGTTATTTCTTTTCCTTGGTGAAAATCCGGTAGCGTTCGCATCCAGTTGTTCTTTGGAAGTGTCAGTTGAAGAAATTGATATCTCCAATAAAATGTGCGGCGATTGGGCGGCGTCGTTACCTGGAAAAAAGAGTTTCACCATCAGTAGCGAATCATTGCTTACCCGGTTACAAGGAGCAACCAGTTATGACGAACTACTGAAACATGTAGATACTGGTGAAACATTCCAGTTCGTAGTCGGTGAGTCAACTATCACCGATAAAACTAACGTTGGTGGCAGCTTCGCAATTGATACTACCAAACCGAATTATAAAGGTGAGATTATGCTTACCTCTTTGTCTTTAAAGAGTGATAATGGGCAAATTGCAACGTGTTCCGCATCTTTTAAAGGTGTTGGTGCCTTGCAAAAGGTTGAAGCCGTTCCTGCAGGGGAATAAGCATAAAAAGTAATAAACGTGAAGGCGGTCAGATGATGGCCGCCTTTTTTAATTAGAACAACTATGAGTTTATTCATCACAATCATAATAATCGTATTTACCCTAGTTACAGTAGTTGCAATTATTGATAGTAAATGCTGCCGCCCGGGTCCTCCAACAGTGGTAAATAGCCCTGCACCGAGGAAAAGATTTCGTTTTGATCCGAAAGTAAAACTGAATATTCAATCAATAATCAGATGGGAACAGCTTCGGGGAAAATCATTCTCCTTAATGGATTATGCCGATAAGGATGATGTAGATGCATTACTTTACACAACTACAGTATGCAACAATGAAGGCAAGATGTATACGTTTGAAGTATTCCGGCACACCCTATCAAACGAAAAGATAACTCGTGAAATGGTTATGGCTTTGGAGCGAGAAACAGCAGTTCTCGCTCAATTTCAAAAAAAGCAAAAAGAGGATGACATAGCAAATCACGACGTCACACCTGGGATGATTGGTGAATTGGTTGCGACACTTATCATGGCTGGACTTGATGCGCATTATGCTCTGGAAGAAATGGAACTATGTGATCTTCCAATATACATAGATGCCTACGAACGGAGAAAAAAGGAGCAGATGGAGAGTGATAGGCTATGGACCTACTATAAAATCCTTCCACATATTGACGCAAGTAAGTTAAAGAATGGTGCTAGAGACCTGATAACATTTCCTTGGGAAGAGATGGAGGATATGAAAGAAGCGGAAAGAGCATTGGCGGAAGATGCGGACATTTTCGAGTTATTTATGAATAATGGAATAAACACCTAAGAACAAAGATGTTATGGCAGGTAAATTAAGTTTTAGTATAGCAATAAATCTCTTGACAGAGAACTTCAAGAGAGGATCAAATCAAGTGAAAGCTGCATTCAAATCAATGCAGATGCAGCTTCTTACTTTTGCTGCAGCTTTGGGGGCCGGTGGCTTAGGTTTGAGTAATTTCGTTTCTCGGCTCATTGAAGTAGCCCGTGAAACTAATAGAGTGACTACCGCACTAAAGAATGTGTCCGGTACTATGTCACAGTATGCGGATAACCAAAGGTATTTGTTGGATCTGGCAAAGAAGTACGGGCTGGAGATTAATGCTCTGACTGCAAACTATGCGAAATTCACGGCAGCTGCTTCTATTTCCGGTATGTCCATGATGAACCAGCGCAAAGTATTCGAATCCGTTTCCCGTGCATGTACAGCCTTTGGGATGAGCGCAGACGATAGTAACGGTGTAATGCTTGCACTCTCCCAAATGATGAGTAAAGGTAAGATTAGTTCCGAGGAATTACGCTTACAGATGGGCGAACGTCTTCCGGTAGCATTACAGGCTATGGCAAAAGCCGCTGGTGTCTCTGTTGGTGGACTTGACAAATTAATGAAGCAAGGTAAGTTAATGAGCGCAGATGTACTTCCTAAGTTCGCAGAAGCGCTCAACGAAATGATTCCTAACGTTGATACTGATAACTTGGAAACATCCGTAAATCGCCTGAAAAACGCATTTACAGAATTTGTAAACGGGACGGACATACAAAGTAAGTATAAGACCCTTATTGATTGGTTAACCGGAATCGTAAAATCAGCAGCAAACAATATAAAAAGTATTGTAACATATACTGTTGCTGCTATTTTAGTGATGGTCACTAGCCGACTAGTTAATAAAATAATAAGTTCTATTGCAAAAGCAGAACTGGCTGCGAAATCAGCTGCTAGAAGAGCTGCAAAAGATGCTGGAATTGCATTTGATGAAATGGCATGGAAAGCACAAAAAACTAGCGCCTCTATAAAAATGGCATTTAGCAAGGCTTTAGGATCTTTGAAAGCATTATTTATATCGTCTATTCCTACATTCGTAATCGCTGCCATCGGAGTAATTATTGCAAAGTTATCTACTGTCTACCAAGAATCAAAACGCATAAAGAATATATACTCTGATTATCAGAAAAATCTTTGGAGTGCAAGTACTACTCCTGAAATAACACATATGCAAACTTTGATTAATATCATGAATGACAGAAAGAAAAGTCAAAATGAAATTAACACAGCACAGGGCGAGTTGCAGAAAATGTTAGGTAAAGAAAACTTGTCACAAGAAGAACTCAACAAGTTAGTAAAGACTAGAATAGCATTGCTTAGAGAAGCAGCCATGGCAGAACATGCATTTAATACTGTCGGAGAGTATTCGGAAAAGAATGCACAGCTGTCAGGAAGCGTAGGATTAAGCACCGAACAGATGGATCGATTAGTCAAATTAAAGCCCATCGATGGCACGTCTAATCAAAATAGCTTTGCTTATAATAATGCTATCAGAGATGAACTAAAGAAAAATGGAAATTTATACAAAGGTATTTCTTTGTCTGATGTGGATAAGGCAGTAAAAGAATATATCGAAAACAACCGTGTAATAGCAGATGCTACCAACAGAGCTGGTAAATACCAAGCCAATGCAAGCAAATTAACGACACCAATAGTAGATCCAGATGACGACAAAAAGAAAAAGACTCCTCTACAGAAAGAGCAGGAATCTTTCGATAAACAATTCGAGGAATTAAAAGCCGAACTAGAGATCGGGAAGATTACCCAGGCTGAATATAATAAAGCTTTGGGCGAATTGAATATAAAGATGTACGCGCATGGTAAAGGGACAGGAAATCAGAAGGTTCTCGAAAGTGAATATTTGAAAGCCAGAAAGCAAGCAGCTGAAAAGGCAATCAAAGATCAGGATAAAAATACTGCTCTCGTTGAATTCGAAAAGGTTCAGAAGGATTACAATACAAAGGTAAAGGAAGCCCAGATGCAGCATTCCAAAGGTTTGATGTCTCAAAAGGAACTGAATACAAATATAGCTTCTCTTTCTATTGAAGCTGCCAAATCCGCTGCCGGTATCAAAGGTATCGGAGATGAGGCTGATGTATTTATCTCCGCTATGCAGTTAAAAGCAAAACTACTTTCATCTTCTACTAAGATAAAACCCCGTGATACTACATTTGATTACAAAAAAACAAAAACAGAGATTGCCTCTGAAAATCTGGACAAAGCTAAAGAGTTAGCGGATAAATATAAAGAAGAAGCCCGTAATATTGGAAAGACATTATCAGATGAGGTTGCCAATGCTATGGCGAATGTTCCGTCATTAGAAGAAGCTTTGAAATTAGCACAGGTAAAAGAGGATATAAAGAATCTCAATAAAGAGCTTAATGAATCATTGTATTCTGGCGTTAAAGACATTGCAAGCAGTTCAGACCGTATTGTTAGTGCGTTCAGTAACCTTCGCGATGTAATGAATGACGTAGATGCATCCGGATGGGAGAGAATTATGGCTATCTGGAACGCAATGACAAATGTAGTAGACACTTTCTTATCTATCATTAAGATGATTGAGAGTCTGACAGAAATCACCAATAAACTCACACAGGCAAAAGAGCAGGAGGCTAAAATGACTGGTGTAGCCACTGCTTCAAAAGTAACAGAAGCTGCTGTTGATACGACTGTCACAGGTGTAAAAGTTGCAAATTCGGAAATTAAAAAAACTGCAGATACTTCAGAGGCTGCCACAGCAGTAACTACAGCAACGAAGGAAGTGGCTGCCAATACTGCAAAGGGAGTAAGTGCAGCTGGATCTAGTGCTGCAAGTTTACCATTCCCAGCAAACATTATTGCCATTGGTGCAGCAATAGCTGCTGCAGTCGCGTTGTTTGCTTCTATTCCTAAATTTGCTACAGGAGGCGTTATAACCGGTGGTCCCACTTCTGGAGATAAAATACTAGCCCGTGTCAATGCCGGCGAAATGATTTTAAACCAAGGGCAGCAGTCACGACTATTTGAAGCTATCAATTCCGGAAAGTTGGGCGGAAGTGGAAATATGTCCTCCACAGTAACTACTAGAGTCCGAGCCAAAGACCTTATTCTTACGATTAATAATGAACTTAAATCACAGGGAAAGAAACCTATATCATGAGTTACGGATTAATATACACAGTACCATTTGCCACGCTTGATAATGTTCCATGTGTGGTAGAAATTGAAAAAGAATACTATACGGGTAAATCAAAAGAGTTAACTCCTGCTGGGGATTCTCCTTTTACAGTTGATATAGAGGATGAAGAATTTCTTTATACTCCTACTCGATTTAGTACAGCAACGATCCGGGTGGTTGGCAGTGATTATTTGCAGAATTTATTTTCTACAGGTTATCAAATGTATCGGGTGACCTTGAAAGTAGATGGCTTAGTTACTTGGTGTGGATTCATAAAGCCAGAGCTTTATACACAAGATTATACCCTGAAGACATTTAATCTTGATCTGGAGTGCATAAGTGCCATGTCCACTCTCGAGTTTATTGATTACAAACAAATAGGGGAGAGCCGCACATTTGTGTCTTTTTGGGACTTGCTAAAAAAATGTATTACTTCGGCTTCTGCTCAATACAACGCCATATATTTCCCACATGTATATGCGAAAGATACAGAAAGTTATGCAGAAGGAACTAATGTACTGGAAAATATGACAGTAAGTGAACAGAATTTCTTTGATGAAGATGATAAAGCAATGACTTTGAAAGAGGTGTTAGAGGAGATCTGTAAGTTCCTTAATTGGACCTGTGTTGATTGGAAGGGCGAGCTATATTTCATCGATATAGACCATATCGGAGAGTTCTATAAATACGATCCAATAACGTTTAAGAAAAATGGAACTGTTTCCCCGACTTTGCTTAACATACAAAATGTTGGTTTTGCTGGATCGGATCACGCATTAGATATTTTGCCGGGTTATAATAAAGTAACTGTTAAATGTAGTAATTATCCCATAGAGGAAATTAAAATTACCGAAGATTTTGATAAGCTAAAGTTATTGTCAAATATTGGAGAAGTATCTACTAATCTAGGCAACGGTAATACAAGACATACGCAGAGAGAGGTGTTATATCCTAACATTTTAACGATGCATCAATTTACCTACAAAAATGGTGTTTTGTCTCCTGTTACAGACTTGTCCATTTATAAAAACAAGAGTAATGCCGCCGAATTGCTGGGGGCTATTCCATTAAGATACGCCTCTTATGAATCAGGGCTAAAGACACCAACTACGCAATCATACAATTATGAGTGCGCAATACAAGTCCGGCAACGTTGTGGCACGAAATATGATCCGATTAATGATATAACTCCTAATTCCGTCTTTAATGATTCGACTGTAGTTATCAGTGCAAAGAATGAAGCTTTATTTTTTGGAAAAGGCGGTGCACTTTCTCTCAACATGAGTATCAAGGTTTTGCAGAAGGATAAATATGATTCCCCTTTTGGGGGTGGAATAGTTCCATCCGAGGACGGAATTACCTATTTAAAAGATATGGTTAAGGTTGGGATAAGAATCGGCGATAAATATGTTTCGAAAGATGATTACGGACGATTTACGTGGAGTGACACCCCGGCGACTATGTCTATAAGTTTGGATCAATCTAATGTGGAAAATGCTGATGGTAAAATGGGAACGGGGTTTGTTCCATTGTATAAAACATACGGAGTACTCGGCAAGTATTCCGATGCAGACGGAGTTGTAATTTATATTCCGACAAATATATACGGTACACTTGAGTTGTCAATCTACGCACCGACATTAACGGAAAGAGAGGGACAAGTTCCATACGGGTATTTAATAAAAGACCTCAAACTAAAATACTGTTCTCCAATAGATATAAACGATAACGAAAATTCAGACCGTACTTATGAGAATGTAGTTAATGAGAATTATATCAATGAACTTGATGAAATAGAGTTCAAAATATCCAGTTATAATAATGATGGAGCGTGCCACAGTAAGGTTATTTGGGATGATGACTATCTGACTGATAACTTATACTTGGCTATTGAAGGAACAACTGTTCGCCCGGAAGAACAACTCATACGAAGAATAATTAAACGGTATAGTGCCCCCCGCATTAAACTAACACAGGTAATAAAACATACATCCGATTTAACCCCTCTATCCCGTTTGTCTGACAATTATATGGTTAATAAGAGATTTATCAATGCTGGAGGCACAATCGACTATAAGATGAATCGGTTTGAATGTATAATGATAGAAGTATGAGTGACCAGATATTAATAAAGTCAAAAGCAATTCCATCTAATCCCCGGTCGAAGAATTATCCGGCTGGCGCAACAGTTGTACGTTCCGGTAGCGGAGGAGGTAGCACGGTAGTATCTGGAGGAAGTGGAGGAAACAACATTGATGTGCTGAAGGTTGATGATATGCGATCATTGACCGATAAAAATGTTTTTTCATCGCTACGTGCACTCTTTGAAATTCGCTCTCGAATTATAAAAAAAGAGGATTTAGCAGAATATACAGATGATAACATATTTTCCTCGCTACGTACGATCGAAGAAGTAGATGCGAGAATTCAAAATGTTCTGAACGTATTAGAAAAAGGACTGGGAGAAAAGCTTAGCAAGGTGGATAACGACACAGCCGCCGGCCTTATAACATTTTTGAAAGGTCTCATTTCTGAAGGCTTTATAAAAGCTCAAGAAGGTATTGAATTAGGTGACTTTCTTTCTGGTATTTTAGGTACCGGTGGATGTTTTAAGGTAGATCCGAAAACTGGCAAGTCCTACATAGAGGCGGATGAAATGTATATCCGCCTGAAAGCCGTTTTTGACAGTCTGGAAATCCGTAATACTACGCATATTGGCGGGCAACAGATACTTTCTCCTGCCGGTATGACGTGTATCCGTGTAGAGGAATATCCGACCTTCTACCGTTGCTATCTGAAAGCAGACGACGGAAGTAAAGCCGTCCTGAACTTATTTGCGGAAGGCGATCAGGCCCAATGCCGTGACATGAATGTATTGGAAGGAGTCTATGAAAATATCAGCAACCAGTATTACTGGCGGTTGGTAGTCGGTATCGGGCAGGATTACATTGATTTGAGTAAAGGTGACTGTGATTCGACCAGTACTATCCCTTTGCCCGGTGATAGTATTTGCCAACTTGGAAACCGTACTGATAAAGGCAGGCAAAACGCAATCGTACTATCCACTGTGGGACCTGACGCCCCTTCTTTCAAGCAATACGCGGGTATTGACTCTTACTCCCTTGAAGGTAAGGAAGTCACAAAGCTTTCCCCCGATGGCAATAAGCTGACAGGTGTATTGCACATTGAAGGAGGTTCTACCGGTGCGGGTAACCTGTCCGACCTTCCTGATGAGATACAGGAAGCCGTGCAGGTGGGTTCCGTCAATCTTATAGTTAACTCCGGCTTTACCGGTAATTACGAGAGTGAGAATTTGGAACCTGACAGTATGCTGTCTCCTGATTCAGAGATGTATAACAACCCCCTGAATAGTTGGTCGGGTACTGCTACTGTTTTGGAAGATGATAAATCATCTTCCGGATGTTCTGCTGAAATAGGTGCTATCTCCCAAAACATAAAGGGAATGATCCCGGGTGAGAAGTATGTATTTTCTTTTCGTGCCAAGGGGACGGACATTACTGTAGCGATGGGTACTTTTAGTTTATCCCAACCACTAACCGGAGGACTTGAAAAATATATTGTCAAGTTTACCTTCTCTGGTGAAAGTACCCTGTTATTATCCGGTACCGCCGTAATATGCGATTTGAAACTGGAAAGGGGCACTGTCCCCACGGACTGGACACTTTCACCTTATGATAATGAAAAGTTCTACGCTAAGTTCCAAAGTCTATCATATCTGACATCGGCAATCAAGGACGGTTCCGTAGATGTGCTGGGTGGCCTTATTTTAGCTAGTATGCTCCAGTTAGGTAATCATAAAGACGGTAAGATGCAAAAGGTGACATCTGGCATATCCGGGATTTATAATGACGATAACGATGTAGCGCAATGGGGAGGCGGCACTTTTGAACAGGCTATCCGTGCGGTTATGATGTTTAAGGATAACCCTTCTTACCAACCCAGCGAGGATGAATTGAAAAGCATCGCCAAGTTCGTTGTAACACATGGGGGACGTTCCATTTTGAATGATGTTGTAGTAAGGGGGTATATCTATGCTCTTGGAGGTGTCTTTTCTGGAAAGGTTTCTATTGCGGATGGGAAGATTCTTTTGAATGAAGACGGAACCGGGCATTTGGCTGATGGTAAATTATCATGGGATTTGGACGGGTTGTCTGTTACAGGAGCAATCCAAACACCTTACAGATCATGGGCGATTGACCAATCATCTAAATACGTATTAGATATAGATAAGTATCGATATGTATTCGTATCTTACAGAAAACCTATTTATGATAAAGATGATATTAGTAGAATTAACTTACCAGATGTGGTAGAAGGGCGAAATGGTGCAGAAATTAGAATTTTTACATCTCACGAACGCTTTACGCAGGATACAGAACCTGTATATATTCAATATGGTCTTCCAATTTGGTATCCGGGTTACAATTATTATAAAGATCCACCGCTGCATACTTTACTGTTAAAAGGGAAAGAAGCCGTTTTTAGATGTATGGATTTTGGTGGTGCTGTTGGATGGTGGCTCCAAAATTATAACGACTTTACTGCTGAAGAACTTAATCCTGTAGAATATGAAAGAGTATAAAATATGGAACTGAATGAAATAAAAAAAACGGCTAGTTGGGGAGAAGTTGCTACCTCTATCAATGCTAATAATCAGAAGATTGATTCAGAGGTTACCAAGCTCAAATATTCGACTAACAAGTGTAAAGGTCTGCATGCAACGGGTGAGGCTTTACAGGCCGCATTTCCTGAACCTCTGGATGGTGACTGGGCTATTGTTGGTAAAACGGTTCCCGGTCCTATTTGGATGGCAACGGGTGGTATATGGTCTTCCACCGGTACCACTGGCGGGGGAGGTACGATTGATGTTGCGGGATATGCTACTTCGGAACAATTGGATGCGGTAAATAAGAAGGCTGGTGAAGCTCTGGCATCTGCAAAGGAAGCAAATGAGCAGCTTACAAAAATAACTCCCGTATTCTTGTCTGAATCCGACTACGAGAATTTACCGGTTAAAGACCCTGAAGTAACCTACATGATTTATGAGGAGGAATAATCTATGATCTACAAGAATGGTAAGGAGGTAACCAGTATCCATAAAGGAGGACATATCATCACCGCAATTTACAAAGGCTCCAAGCTGGTATGGCAGACAATCCGGAGTTGCTTCGGTTCCGGTTTCTGGGTAAATGTAAAACCGTGGTTAAACAATGAAGGTTGGAAAAATAAATAAAGATTATTATGGCAAAGAAAGTATATGATAAGAAAATAGATAAGCGTCAGGACTGGGGCGGTGATGAATCGACGGGTAATCTTCCTGTTGCTGGCAATCGTGTTCAGGAATTTATAAAAGAACAGTTAAATTCAAAAGCTGGCGTATTCCACTACGATACAGCCAATAACCGTTATATTGTGTTTGCTGATGAAGAAAACCAGGACGCATATTTCAATGATCCTACGCAAACTCAATTGATAATCGGTACATTTGACGCTCCATTCAACTATTCAGCGGAGATAACCCTTTCTTCTCCCACGTACAAAGCAATTTTAGCAGGTACAAAGAACAACTACATTGACTTCACATTCGACACGAAAAACAAATCGGGCCAGAGTGTAGGCGAGGATGTGGTTGCCACTTATACGTTTATCCGCAACGGTATAAAGAAGACCATTACGGAGCGATACCGCTACGGTACGGCTGTTCACTTTGGTATAGACAAGTACATTGATACGGGGGCTAATAACATCACTGTAGGCATCGTTGGACAAAACACGCTTGCCGCTACTACGATAGGTATCACCTACCAGGTAATCGACTTGCAGTTGGTCAGCAATTACGATGTTTCGAACCATTACAACCTGATAGATGTTCCGGCTGCAACTGCCGCCATCCCTTACCGGATCAGCGGTTACGGTACCAAAGTGATGGAATGGTATGTAGACGGTGTGATGCTCGACTACGTAAAGGTAGAGGATGAAATCGTAGACGTCTCCACCACACGTACCAAGTATATTTCCGTGTCTAACCTAAACCAGGGCAAACACAGTCTACAACTGCGTGCATACACAATCGTAGACGGAGAGAGATTCTATTCCGATACGATCTACCATGACCTGATTATTTATACCGGAGCGGATCGTGACCCGATTATTGGTGTTTCCGCTGTCATCCCCTCCGGCAATGAGATTATCATAGAAGGCAATTTGCAATTATACGGCATCCAGCAGTATATTCCTTATTCGCTTGTTTTTTCGGTATATAACCCATCGAACGTGGTTAGTACCGATGCTGTCATTTCTGTCAATGGTACGCCTGAAAACATCCTTACGACGCATAATAACGAAAAGGTTGAATACTCCTTGCGCCCGCTTGACTACGGTCTGAAAACGCTTACCGTCACCGCCGGAAGTACAGTGTACACCATCGGCCTTAACATTGAAAAGTCTTCTACCTCTTTGGAGGAAATCAAAGACGGGCTTACGCTTGACTTGTCCGCTATCGGTAAGTCAAACAGCGACGCCAACCGTGAAGAATGGGTGTACGGTTTATACTCCTCTTCATTCTCCGGCTTTTACTGGAACCGTGCGAACGGATGGGTGAACAACAGCCTTCTTCTTACAAACGGTGCGTCTGTCGACGTGAACGTATCTCCGCTATCTCCTGATCCGACAATATCAGGCAGAACCCTGGAGTTTGAATTTGCTACCAGCAATGTTTTTGATGATGATGCAGTAGTGTGTGATTTGCGTAATGCTTCCGGCACGGGATTGTTAATAACCGCATCGGAGGCTTCCATGAAATCTGCCGGCGGTAGTCGTGTCGCTATGAAGTTTAAAGCGGGTGACAGCAACCGAATCTCATTTGTCGTTAATCCCAAAACCGGTGCTACGAACAAGGGACTGGTTTTCATCTACATAAACGGAATCTGCTGCGGTGCCGTCAATTACAGTGACACGGACAATTTTACGAGTACGAAAACATTAAGAATCGGTGGAGCCTCCGGGTGTGACGTAGAACTCAAATCCCTTCGTTTCTATAATACGGCACTTAATGCGGACCAGATACTCAATAACTACATCTTATACCGTGACAACTCGGAAGAACTGTTAAGACTCTATGATAGAAACAATATCTACGAAGAAGGAACACAGAGTTTCTCCGTAGACAAGCTGGCGGCACAGTGTCCGGTCTTTATCTTCACGGGCGATATCCCTACGTTGGAGAATACCACCGACAAAAACGAAACGATTTATGTCGATGTGGAATACATAAACCTGCAAGACCCTTCCCGGTCTTTCACAGGTAAAGGCATCCGGCTTCGTCCGCAGGGAACAAGTAGTATGGGCTATCCGAAGAAGAACCTTAGACCTTATACCGGCTATGGCGAGGTATGGGACAATTTGGGAAATATCATGCTTAACGGCTTGTATTCTTTCAAAGAGAAAGCGCAACCTGTTAACGTGTGGTGTTTGAAAAAGGAGTATGCGGAATCCTCCAACACTCATAATACCGGGGTTGCCCGGTTCTGGAACGACATACTGTTCAACACGCAGATTAACGGTGAATATGTTATGCGTACTGAAGCTCAAAAGGCCGCATTGGCCAATAACTATCCTTATGACGTTCGTACCACCATCGACGGCTTTCCGGTTAATGTGTTCTATCGTCTGACTCCGGATAGCGAACTTATCTACATGGGTAAATATTCGTTTAACAACGATAAGAGTACGGAATCCGTGTATGGGTTCCGTGACATACCCGGATTTGACAACAGCCGTGTCCAATGCTGGGAAGTGCTGAACAACGGCAATCACCTGGCATTGTTCCAGGACATGGATAATTTCGATACGGAATGGGATCAGGCATACGAATCCCGTTATCCGGACAAAAGTACGAATACGGATGATTTGAAAAGATTCTCCGGGTGGGTTGTCTCTACAAAGGATAACGTGGAGAAATTCAAGGCGGAGAAATGGAGTCATCTGGACGTTTACAAGGAAGCCGCCTATTACGCTTATTGCATGCGGTTCGGTACGGTTGACCAGATTGTCAAGAACTCCATGCTGACAACCGAAGACGGGGAGAAGTGGTTCCATATCAATTACGATAACAAGTCAATCCTAGGATTAAGAAACGACGGCCCGTTAATCTATCCTCCTACGATAGACCGCCAGACACTTGATACCTCCTATGCGGAAACTGTATACGCGTATGCCGGACATGATTCCACTTTATGGAATAACTTCGAGGCTGACGATGAGTTTATGAAGATTGTCGCTGAAGTGGACAACGCCCTATACACGGCCGGACTAACTTACGCCAAGGTTACGGATATGTTCGACAACCAGCAGGCCGGCAAGTGGTGCGAGAGAGTGTACAACCAGGACGCCCAATATTCATACATAGGCCCGTACACTGATTCCGGTATTAACAACCTTGTTATGCTGCAAGGTTCCCGAACATCCCACCGCAGATGGTGGTTAGGCAGACGGTTTGACCTGTACGATAGTAAATTTGTATCCGGAGCTTACAAGGCAAAGTCCATCGAATTTAAAGTAGCCGCCGCTCCTGCCGGGCTCACATTCTCTATGACGGGTGGAATCGGTATGTATTACGGCTACGGAATCAATAACGTCCCTGTTGAGACGGGAATTAAACTGTCTGCCGGCCAATCACATACGTTTACGAGTAAACAGGTAATTAACGTAGGTGACCCGGTACGTATTTATTCGGCTCCCAATGTCCGGGAACTCGACATACATAACTTCACGCCTTACCTGTCCACGCTTAATATAACGGAGGTGTACGGTAAGGATACGGGCACAAAGCTTAAAAAACTGGTATTGGGCGTTGATACGGTAGGAGACGCCCGTCGTAATACTTCATTGTCCGTCATATCAGGCCTGGCAAGTGCCAGGTTATTGGAATACCTTGATATCTCCGGTTACAAGGGTATCACGGGTATCGACCTGTCAGACCATATCTATCTGCGTACCTTCAAGGCTTTTGAATCCGGATTGTCCGGACTTTCCTTGTCTGATTCTATGGTATCTACATTGGAGCTTCCGGCAACCATGCAGGCGTTACGCCTTGAAAATATGGAGTACCTTACTTCCGGGTTGAAAATATCCGGCGGCGGTAAAGGTCTGAATAACATCCTGATCCGAAATTGCGGTACACTTGACAGCAAATCATTTATGTTTGCCTGGAACAATGTTCGTACTACGGAAGATTCCATGTGTGATGTCACAGTGGAAGGAATCAACTGGACGAATGTAAACGTGGACGACCTTCTGAAATTGGGTGGTATTAAGAAGAATGGCGGTAAGTTGGTACTGAAGGGTAGAATCAGACTAGTCGAGGTGAATGAATCCCAACTCACCGAATTACTATCCATATTCGGCAATGATGTCACCAATCCGGATAATGAGTTATATATCATCGCTCCTGACGGGGTATTCCTGACAGGCCCTGCGGAAGTCCTTCGGGGTGATTCCGCAAGGTACAAGGCTTCCGTGTTTTCCGGACATGCGGGAAGGGTGGAGTATCGTATTGTTTCTTCGGGTACGGAATACCAGACTTATAATAACGTAACTATTGATAAGGACACAGGGTCTTTGACATCTAAAGAAGGCTCCTACACTGATATGAATATATCCGTAAGAGCCCGGCACTTTCCAACCGAGGGTGCCATTGTCTATAAAGACCTGCCCGTTGCTGTTCGTACAAGAACATATCCTACATCCGGTAATTTATCCGGTAATACCTCCCTGAACGGTGTCGGAAATTACACATATTCCCTTGAAACCAGTCCGGTGAATGAAAACGGAATATACCGGATCGAATGGGAAATCTCCGGTGCGGCCTTTAATTCGGGACATGTAGAATTAAAGGAAGGAGTTGGCGGGTTATGCACCGTTACCGTCAAATCAGTTCCGATGGACTTGATAACATTCGGCATAAAAGCAAAACTGATAAGGGAATGGGATAATCAGACCTTCTTAAATGTGGAAAAAGAGATTTCCCTCCTTATTCCTGGCGTGATAATGACTTCTAAGAGTAACCCTGAAGTGTTCGCTATCTGCCGGTATAACGGATGGGTAGCGGATGAAAGTTTCATGACTGAAACAGAGGCTGCAAGTGTGGGAGATATAAATGTTGCGTTTAGGGGTAGCACAATGAAAAGCTTCGATGAATTCCGCTATTTTACCGGGGTAACCGCTATTGCTAAGGATGCTTTTAATAGCTGCTCTCTCATGGAGCGCATCACTTTGCCTGATACTATTAAATCTATTGGTAGCAGTGCTTTTTTTAACTGCCGGAAGCTAAAAGAGATAATTATACCTAATGGGGTTACTGCTATTGGTCGTAGTGCTTTTCAAACATGCTTAATTCTTGAGAAAGCAGTTCTTCCTCCAGATCTTACTACGATACCTAATGGATGCTTTCAAGGCTGTCTTGGATTAAGAAATATAAATTTTCCACCTCAACTAACCGGCATCAATAGCTATGCATTTTCAGGAACCAGTTTTGAAAATATGGTGTTACCGGAGTCTCTTAGTAGTTTGCATGGAACCGCTTTTAGTGGCTGTGCAAACTTAAAAAGTATTTATATAGGTAGTAATGTCGCTACAATTACCGGTGCGGTATTGCAAAATTGTCCTAAACTGGCCACCATTAATGTATCTCCTGAAAATCAGTATTTCCGTGTAGATGAGAACGTATTATTTTCAGGCAATGAGTTGATAAGATATCCGCAAATGAAACCGGAAATTGATTATTCCATTCCGGGCAATATCACCGCAATAAGGATGTACGCGTTTCAGGACTCCCTTATTGAGAATATTGATTTAAGTGCCATTATATCCATCGGCGACTATGCGTTTTATAAAAGCAATATTAAGGAAGTAATATTGAATAATATTCAGTCGCTTGGAGCTTTTGCGTTTCATTCTTGTGGAAAGTTAGAAAATGTAGAAGTAACAAGCCTTGTACTGACAAGTCAGAACGCTACATTTATACAGTGCCCGGCTCTTAAGCGTGCTTTGATGACTTCGCCACTGATAAGCGGTGGTTCTGTTTTTAATAGTTGTACGTCATTATATGATGTTACTTTGGAAAACTTACAGAAGATAGGTTCAAATATGTTTTATGGTTGCTCCGCTTTGGAGGAATTGACAATTCCTGAATCTGTGAATATGATCGATAGCGGTGCTTTTGCCAATTGCCTAAAATTGAGAAAAATGCAGATTCACCGTGATTCTGCCCCCGCTACATATAGCGGTGCATTCGGTGACAATGGGATGTGGATGGGATATAAAAATCCTGCTGGAACCAACATCCTATATGTGCCTGAAGGGGCAACCGGATATGATACGGGACAATGGTTAGACCCGTTGCAAGCGGAAGGTAAATGTAATTTCACAATCAGTTATACTTTATAGTTATGTATGTAAAAGGAAATACGGTGTATGCGGATGCTTATAAGTATCTCAAGCACAAGGAAAGAAATATAGTTGCTTTATCAGTTAAAGGTAATCCGGATGACTACGAAGAGGTGTCGATGGATATGCCTCTTGAAGTCAAGGTTAACGGCAATATGATAAGCTGGAATAAGGGGATGTTCATGAAGAATGTCTCCGACCTTTCCTACGAAGGGATTAAATCAACTATCATCAAGTCCAGATACAGTAATGATGACCAGATTGCCATAATGCTGAATAAGGATGAAAGCGAAGAGAAGAGAATGTATTTTGATAAGATGCAGCAATGGAGGGAATTTGCTGCGGGTCTAACAAAGGCCGCTCTGCTCGTCACGAGTTAACGACCTTAAAAACAAACAAAACAAACAATAAAATTAGATTCTTTTGTTTGTGTGTAGTACAAAGGTAGTATTAATATTTAGATAGAGAAATAAAATGAGTTTAAATGAATGGTTAACGATGTTAGGGGCTGTAGGTGGCACTTCTACTATAACTTGGTTTGTTACATTTTGGGTGAATCGAAAGACGAACGCTCGTAAAGAGGATGCCGGAGCTGACAGCATGGAGATACAGAACCTTTTGAGTATAATCACTGCCCAATCAACACAGATTGATAATCAAGAGAAACGCATGAGTGTAAGAGATACGAAGGTTGATTTCTTATACTCTGAAAACAATAAGCTACGCTCCGATCAGCTTGAATTGATACGTGAAAAGCATGAACTAGAACTCCGGCTCAAGGAGGCAGAATTAAAAAAGTGTGATGTGAGAGGCTGTGTCAACAGACAGCCGCCAAGTGATTATTAATTAAAATGGGAGGAAAATAAATGAAAACTATTGATTCGATTATTATTCACTGTTCGGCCACACGTGCCGGGCAAGATTTACGTGCAAAGGATATTGACCGGATGCACAGGCAAAGAGGATTCAATCAGATCGGTTATAACTTCGTCATTGACTTGGACGGAATGGTAGAGAATGGGCGACCGTTAAGCATTGACGGGGCGCATTGTAATACCAAAGGATTTAGCGAATCTTCGTATAATAAGCACAGTATTGGAATCTGCTATATCGGTGGATTAGATGCAAACGGTAAGCCTGCAGATACACGGACTACGGCTCAAAAGGCAGCATTACGTGAATTGGTCGCGAAGCTCTGTAAGGAATATCCTATAGTTGAAGTGTTGGGACACCGTGATACTTCTCCAGACCTAGACGGCAGCGGTGAAGTAGAGCCGGCAGAATATATCAAAGCATGCCCCTGCTTCGATGTTCGAAGTGAATTTTCCAATTTCTTACGCAATACAGTGATCCGACCATGAAAGCGTTACCATGGATTTTGATTGTGTTGTTAGCCTTGGCGGTTCTATTTTTGTGGAACCGCCAGCAAGAATCTGTGTCAGTATCCAGTCCAGATACAACCGAATACGTCGAAACTATTCCTTTCTATTATCCAGTAGCAAGGGATAGTGTAGTAATCAGGTATAAGTATGCGAAGTTGCCTGTCAAGAAGGATACGTGTACTTCTAAGAGGGATACTTGTCTTGCTTCTGTTGATTCCGTAGAGGTGGAGATACCTATTACCCAGAAGATATACGAAGATAGCCTATACCGGGCATGGGTATCCGGCTATGATGTCAGGATGGATAGTATTAAGGTCTATACCCGGACACGAGAAATTAGGATACCAGTACCGTTTGCAGCAAAACGAAAAAGATGGGGGGTAGGCTTGCAGTCTGGGTATGGCTATCCTAACGGGTGGTATATAGGTGTTGGCATTACCTATAATTTATTGCAGTGGTGAATGGGGTGCTTATATATACAATATAGTTAATTACTCTAAAAACAGTAAGATGTGCTCTTGGTAATCTTTTGATTTATAAATAGATATAATAATGAAATGGAAAGAAAATCATTTGATTGATGAATCTATAGGCAGTTCCACTTTATTATAAAAATAAAGCATTTATCTTTGGACATATAATTAAAATATAATCATATGAAGAATAAAACATTGTATGTCATTGGGAATGGATTTGACCAACGCCATGGTCTAAAATCTTCTTATGGTGAATACCATAAGTATGTAAAAAATAACGATCCAAATAATATTGGAGATTTCCTAAATCAGTATTTTATCTTAAAAGTTGAAAAAGATAAAAAGAGTGGTGATTATTTGTGGTCGGATTTCGAGAATGATCTTGCTAGTTTTGATGCGCAGCAATTTTACAGTAACATTGATAACGTTTCTGAAGGATTTATAAAACAGGAAACTCGACAGTGGAGCAGTTATTTTGGACTATTTGATGAGATTGTTAATGAAACAGAAAAGTATAAACTTGAAATAAAACAATCGTTTTGGGACTGGATTAATGAAATATCCGAGACTGAAATAAAACGAAGAAATATGGATTTTGATGAAAATGCTATATTCTTATCTTTTAATTATACGTCAACACTTGAAAAAGTCTATGATATTCTAAATGTTTTTCATATACATGGATCTGTTAAGGGTGGCAATGAGGAAGAACTTGTTTTTGGACATGGAAAAGAAAAAGCAAAAGGCGAAATAGAAGAACTAGATGAAAATGGGGAAAGTAACCGAACTCCTAGTTTTGACGCAGAAGCAGCCTCACATTCTCTTTTTTATCAACTCCAAAAACCAGTAAAAAACATTATTAACGAAAATCAAAGTTTTCTTGATTCTCTGAAATATGTAGAAAGGGTAGTTGTGTTAGGACACTCTCTTAATGAAATAGATATGCCATATATTTGTAAAATTAGAAATTCTATTTCAGGTGGTGCTACTTGGACCATAGTCTGTTATACTGACAGTGATATACAGCGTGCAGAAAATGTAATGGAAAATATAGAAGTTGCCAAAGATTCATATAGGCTGTTGTCTTGGGAAGATTATGAAGAAGGCATGTTTTAACGAATTTAGAATCTGTAAAGTATAGTTTTATGAACCAAAATATCGAATACGAGAAGTTTACACAAGAAATATATCAGGAGTTAAGTAATGCTCGTGGTATTACAACCAATGTTGAACACAATGTCAAGCTCATTGGTAAATCTGGACAAAAACATCAAATAGATGTATACTGGGAATATAAAATAGCTGGTGTTCAGTACAAAGTAGCCATCGAATGTAAGAATTATGGCCGTAAGCTTTCTGTTGATAAAGTAAATGCATTTCGTGGTGTATTGGCTGACCTTATTGATGTTAAAGGAATTATGATAACCCAAAAAGGCTACCAAGCTGGAGCAAAAAAAATAGCAGATTCATGCGGAATTAATCTAAAAGAATTAAGAACTCCTAGTGAAGAAGATGATTGCATAGTAGCAGAAATAAATCTTAGTTTCGGCATATCTCTTACCCAACGTCTTTTTTCACTTGATAATGATTGGGCAAAAGCAAATAATATAAATTGGCTATCATATAGAAATTTCATCGCCCATTTTTCGCAACGAGGTGATGACTGGGGAGAAGATTATTTTCCTTTAGATACCACTGGAGATGACATTCTTGATGAAAAAGGTAATGTTATTACGACTTTTGATAAATTAGAAAGTGAACTTCCTCAAAAAACAGCACATGTATTTGCTTTTAAGAACGCTTATGTTATTACCTGTAATTGGGGAAAAGTAAAAATAAAAACGGTCAAATTTATTAATAGCAAGATACATAAACAAACATCAATAACTCTTGATGCGAGGAATATAACAAAAGCAATACTCAAGGATGCATTAAGTGGCGAAATAATGTTTTTTTCAAAGGAGGCTTAAAAATAGAATAGAAATAGATTACTACCGCTTTATTCTTATGCTTTCTGTAAAATGATAGAATCGTAATTCATTTTCTCTAATAATTGGCAGAATAGTATTCAAATTAAAAAAATAATTAGTATATTTGTGTACAGACGTGGATGTCTGTTGTATCATCTCTCTACGGAAAAGTTGCTAGATTTCAGAGGAGGGAGACAATACGTTATTTACTCCAAAAGGAACGAGCCCCGACTAAGTGTAGTCGGGGCTTTTTTATCTGAATAACTTTCTCTACTTTTGCCTAAAAATATAAAGTAATGGCAGAAGAAAAGAAATACGACCACGACTCGATTCAGGAGTTACTCGGATGGGCAAAAGAAACTTTGAAAAACAAATCATATCCTGATGGCCGCTATCAAGTTAATAAGAGTACTACAATTTTAGATTGCGGGAAGTATCTTGAATCAATGATTGCAATGATTTCCAGAAATTGGGAAAATCCGACTTTTCATCCTACCATCGGGCAATTACGAGAATTTAGAATGAAAATAGAAGAGGTAGCCGAATAAGCTACCTCTTAACTCATTATTTATATTACATCATCATTTGCATTTGTGCTCGCATCTCTATATATGGTTTGAATACTTCTGGATTATTAATATATTCAATAACTCTTTGAATTGCTGCGTCTGCCTGATGCTGTTTAACCCGAACATAAGAATTAATAGTAATGCTGGTCTTTATGGAGTGCCCCAAACAGTATTCAATAATAGGATAGGGTATCCCAATCTCGGAAGCGAACTGGGCAAAAGTTTTACGGGCTGAATAAAAGGTTAATCCCTCCTTTATATTTAGCTCTGTTGCTAGGAGCTTTAAGCATTTATTGATATAGCGTTGTAAATTACCTGCTGTGTATTTGTAGTCAAACTTCAGCTTTCCATTTTTCCCAATATATTTATTTATTATGCTTTTGGCTTCCGGGCAGACAGCTATACTCGTAGTTCGGTTTTTCGTTTTATGCTCACCACTTTTTAATCGTATATAGCTAATTACATCTTCTGATAAATCTACTTGAATAAGATCCGCATAATTGATACCTCCTAAGTAGAATGATAGCAGAAACATATCCTTAGCTAAAGACAGCTGTTTGCTCTTTGAGACATCCGCACTAATAATCTTTCTTATCGCGTCTACAGATATATCAAGACTCCTTGGCTCTGGGATGGGAATCTTTGTGTAGGCAAATGGGTGTTTGTCACATCGTATTATCCCTAACTTAATAGCTTCATTAATCCGTGCTTTTATGTGACTTAACCGAATCTGTCGGCCCCCGTCTGTATGGCCATGGAGTTTCATCCATCTATCAAAATGTTCAACGGTAATGTGATTCATAATAATCATTGGTACCTCACCTTCTGCGCTCTCAAAGATCTTTAATGTGTCTTCTAGCATTTTAGCATGACTAGTCTTTCCTTCTTCTTTTTTTTCCTTGATCCTCTGTCGCATAAAATCATTGAATGTACGCATGTCTGGAGCAATTTTATCTTGCTGTGTTAGTATAATTTTTAGTTGTTTGGCGGTATAACAATCGTAGTTGTCAATATACTGCAAACGTTCTTTGTATTTTTTCAACTCATATATAAGTTGTTTGTTCATCATTGTAGCATCATTGCGGGCTACTACTTTTCCGTTATACCATTGGCAAGCATCGTCCAATTGATATTCCGTTTTAATGTACTCCTTATCATTCTTGACTGATACGCGGATAAGAATAGGAAATTTGCCAGCCTTGGTGGGCTTAGCGGATAGAATAGTTAATGATAGTGTTGCCATAAGCTATAAGTTTTTAAAGACACTGTTTTTCCACTGTTGGTGACTTTCCGGTGAGAAATGGTATCTTTTTTTTATAGCCTTTCGACTTTTTATAGAAAAGAAAAAGGGCTGATTATCAATGAATTATAATCAGTCCCTTTTGTGATTCCGAAGCGATTCGAACGCTTGACCCACGCCTTAGAAGGGCGTTGCTCTATCCAGCTGAGCTACGGAACCAGCCTTATTTGCGGATGCAAAGGTAGTGCTTTTTATGAAAACTCAAAAACTTTCCGGCATTTTTTTATTCATATATTTCTTTGTGGCTATGAATCAGTAGTTTATAATAGAGATAGAATTTTGTTTATTTATATGGTTTGAGAAGAATGAATAGAAAAACGCCATTTTTACGAAGAATAACGAACGTTATATAGGTTTCAAAAAGCTCAAAAAAATAAAATAGGGTTGTGTTTTTCTATTATAACTTTTACTTTTGAGCGATAAACAACTAAAAAACACATAAAGTTATGAAGAAATTGATTTTTTTATTTGCATTTTGTATTGTAGTGACTAATGTTTTTGCACAAACCGACCCAGAGCAATTGAAAAAAGAAGGAAATGATGCATTTAATGCTAAAAATTATCCTGTAGCGTATGCGAAATTCAGTGAATATTTGAAACAAACGAATAATCAAGATTCTGCAACCGCTTATTATTGTGGTATAGCTGCTGATGCTGTGAAGAAATATCCGGAAGCTGTGACTTTTTTTGATATAGCAATTCAAAAGAAGTTCAATATCGGAAATGCCTATGCTCGCAAAGCTTTGGCTTTAGATGCGCAAAAGAAGACTGCTGAATATGTAGCTACACTGGAAGAAGGATTGAAAGTAGATCCTAAGAATACAACAATGGTGAAGAATTATAGCCTTCACTATCTGAAAGCAGGACTTGCTGCACAGAAAGCCGGAAAAGCAGAAGAAGCAGAAGACTGTTTCAAGAAAGTAATTCCTTTGGATCACAAGCAGTATAAAACAAATGCATTGTACAGTTTAGGAGTTCTGTGCTATAATGATGGCGCTAATATCCTGAAGAAAGCTGCTCCTTTGGCAAATTCTGATGCAGATAAATATGCTGCAGAAAAAGAAAAAGCTGATGGTAGATTTAAAGAAGCATTAGACTATCTGGAAGAAGCTGCTAAGATCTCTCCGGAAAATGAAAATGTGAAGAAGATGCTTCCTCAAGTAAAAGCTGTTATGAAGTAATTTGACCAATCTTATAAATGATAAAGGGTTGCCGATATGACACATCGGGCAACCCTTTTTTATTGCTATCTTTTTCTAATCTATACTTTTTGCGTACATTTGCCTTCCCTAAACGTAGAAGTATTTTATGCACTTATATAATAAGGAACAGGCTATCAAACGAATGAATCAGTTGGGACAACTCCATCGTCCTTTCATTTTCATTATAAATTATCTACAAGATGTATCTTATATAGAGGAGGTCGCTGCTGTTGATTCTACTGAAGTTTTATATAATCTGAATGGATTTACCAATCAGATTATATCAGCAGAAGATAATATAGCCACTTACTCTGCAAAAACAATGCCTTCACTACATTGGCAGCCTTTCGCAGAATCTTTCTCTTCCTATCAACGCTCGTTTAATATCGTGCGACAGAACATTCTGGCAGGAAATAGTTTCCTTACTAATTTGACGTGTCGTACTCCAGTAGAAACCAATCTTACTCTGAATGATATTTATTTTCATTCAAAAGCGATTTATAAGCTATGGATTAAAGACCGTTTTACGGTTTTCTCTCCTGAAATATTTGTTAGAATTCATCAGGGAAAAATTAGCTCATATCCGATGAAGGGAACCATTGATGCTTCAATTCCCTTTGCTGCTCAATTATTGATGAATGATCCAAAAGAGACTGCCGAACATGCTACCATTGTAGATCTGATTCGTAATGATTTAAGTATGGTTGCCAACCGAGTGTCAGTTTCCCGGTATCGGTATATGGATAGGTTACAGACTAATCGGGGAGCTATTTTTCAGACGAGTTCTGAAATTCAGGGTATATTGCCCGAAAATTATCAGGAGCATTTGGGAGATATTATTTTCAGATTACTGCCAGCCGGTTCTATTACCGGTGCTCCAAAGAAAAAGACGATGCAGATTATCCAGGAAGCTGAAACCTACGACAGAGGATTTTATACAGGAGTTATGGGATATTCTGATGGCATTGATTTAGATAGTGCCGTTATGATACGTTTTGTAGAACAGGAAGGAGAGAAGATGTATTTTAAAAGTGGAGGTGGGATCACCTGCCAGAGTGATGTGGAAAGCGAGTATAATGAAATGAAACAAAAAGTATATGTACCCATTTATTGAGACTATCCGGATAGAGGATGGACAGATTTATAATCTTGATTATCACACAGAGCGCTTTAATGAAACCCGTGCAGCTTTTTGGAAAGACAGCACTCCGCTGGATTTACGGGAATTTATATCTCCGCCAACTTTAAATGGAATTCATAAATGCCGGATTGTATATGGAAAAGAAGTGGAAGAAGTTACGTATGCGCCCTATCAGATGCGACAGGTATCTTCTTTGCATTTGGTTGTGTCCGATACCATTGATTATACTTATAAAAGTGCGCATCGGGAAGAACTGAATGCCTTGTATGCTCAAAGAGGAATGGCGGATGATATTTTAATTGTAAGAAATGGCTATCTGACAGATACCTCTATAGCTAATGTTGCTCTCTATGACGGAGATACCTGGTTCACACCGGCTCATCCGTTACTCCGGGGGACGAAACGAAGCGAATTTCTGGACAGACAGCTCATTGTTGAGAAAGACATTCCGCAAATATGTTTGAAAGACTATTCCCATATCATGTTATTCAACGCAATGATTGACTGGAAACGCATTATATTGCCTATAAATGAGAAACATTTAATTCTATAAACTATAATTAACTGAAATATACATAGAACTGCTGAACAAATGTCTCTTTTGTACTGTTATATTTATGTGTTTTTCATAGTATTAGATATAAGATTAATTAAA
>OGGX01000467.1_pt1 | contig 25583 bp, 27 predicted proteins | sample 1571331 | NCBI WGS metagenome assembly OGGX01 (sample SAMEA2582056, study PRJEB24529) | metagenome | biome: Human gut stool | place: China | collected 2011
TGCTGATTAAAATCAGGGAGGGAAAGCTGGCCGGCTGCTCCCTGGTTAGCATTCACGGGATTAAGGAGCTGGAGGGCATAAGAATGGAGGAGGACGGAACCATTGTCATAGGTCCGGCCACCACATTTTCCCATATTACCAATAATGACATCATTCAGAAGCATATTCCCATGCTGGGAGATGCGGTGGACATGGCAGGAGGTCCCCAGCTGCGCAACATCGGAACCATAGGCGGCAATGTGTGCAACGGCGTGACCAGCGCGGACAGCGCCAGCAGCCTGTGCTGCCTGGATGCGGTCCTGGTCCTTGAGGGGCCTGACGGCGTCAGGGAGGTGCCCATCAGCCAGTGGTACACCGGGCCGGGAAGGACTGTGAGGAATCACGATGAAGTGCTGACGGCTATCCGGATAAAGAAAGAGAACTACCAGGGCTACGGCGGTCAATATATCAAATACGGCAAGAGAAATGCCATGGAAATAGCCACCCTGGGGTGCGCTGTAAGCGTGAAGCTGACAGAGGATAAGAAACACATACAGGACCTTCGCCTGGCATACGGGGTGGCTGCGCCCACTCCGATCCGCTGCCATACGACAGAAGAGGCTGTAAAGGGAATGGAAACAGGGGAGGCCCTGGCCCAGGCTGTGGGAAAAGGCGCTCTGGAGGAAGTAAATCCGCGTTCCAGCTGGAGAGCTTCCAGGGAGTTCAGGCTGCAGCTGGTGGAAGAACTTGGCAAGAGGGCGGTGAGACAGGCAGCAATCAACGCAGGAGGTGAGTGGGATGCTTAACATAGTGCATATGACTGTTAATGGAAAAGAAGTGGAGTTGGCAGTGGACCCAAGAGAATCCCTTCTGGAGACATTGCGGAACCGCCTGGGACTGACCAGTGTGAAAAAGGGCTGCGAAGTAGGGGAGTGCGGCGCCTGCACGGTTCTGGTGGACGGAGAGGCCATAGACAGCTGCATCTACCTGACCATGTGGGCGGAAGGCCGCAGCATCATGACAGTGGAAGGGTTAAAAGGGCCAAACGGCGAGCTGAGCACCATCCAGAAGGCATTTATAGAGGAAGCGGCAGTTCAGTGCGGTTTCTGTACGCCGGGACTGATCATGACAGCGGTGGAGATCGTAGGTACCGGAAAGCGGTATAACCGCGATGAGCTGCGCAAGCTGATATCCGGCCACCTGTGCAGATGCACAGGGTATGAAAACATTCTCAACGCCATGGAGCGTATTGTGGAGGAGACGTACAAGGTGGTGGGAAAATAAAAGAGGTATGCAGGTGCGGTAAAGGCGGCAGCCCTGAGGAAGCTGCGGCTGACACCTGGGTATACAGGATTTTAGGATAAGAAACGAAGGACCATAGTGAAAAAGAAGGGCGCCGCGGAATGGAAGCGGAGCCTTTCTTTTTTAACCACTTATTTTTAACACAGGTGGTTACTAACATTGCGGAGGCAGATTAAAATCACAAATATAATAAACCAGTTGAAAAAATACATATTTTAGGTAAAATATGGAGGGGCATTATTTGTATTTTCATGGATATACAACTGGTCTTACAATGACATTTATGTTAACATATAAATAGGACCTGACGGCTGAGGAGGATACAAATAGGAGCACACAAAGAGAAGCAGATTCTCTTTGAATACGGGATGATAGGTGAGCATGAATCATGTTTGATATAACATCGGATAAGGTATATGTAAAAACCTTTGGTGGTTTTGATTTGTATTATCAAGGTGAGCTGATATACTTTTCCAGCAGCAAAGCCAAAGAACTTCTCGCAATACTTGTGGACTGGAGCGGAAAGGAAGTAACATTATCTCACCTGGCTGAGATTTTAAATGAAGGAGAACGGGACGAAACCGCAGCCAAACAGGCTGTCCATTTAGCGTGGCACAGACTGAAGCAGACATTGAAGAAATATGGGATTGAGAAGATTGTGGTGAAGGGCAGAGGAACCTATGCCATTAATAAGGAGGCTGTGGTCTGCGACAGCTACGATATGGTCCGCCAGGTTCAGGGGGCTTCTAACTTTTTCGTCGGGGAGTACATGCCGGAGTATAGCTGGGCGGAGGTTACTTTGTCGAATTTGATAAGGGATTATTTTGAGGAGGGGGAGTCGTAGAATTATATAGTACATATGCTTAACTGTGTGAAGCGTTCTCATATGAACGCTTCCTTTTTTTGTAAAAAATTACCATAACCCCCCAGATTGGCAGGCTTTAGGATCAATGATATGATAGTTCAACACAGACAGTTAAGACTGACTGCAAAAATATTAGGGGGGAAGATAAATAAATGGAGAAAATGTTGATGCAGGAATATATTGAGGATTATGCCAAATTTCTATGTATGGAAGAAAATGAAGGAACCCTGTTTTACTTTTTATCGAATAGAGATAGAAATATTGCAGTTAGGAGAGGTCCCGGAGTATTCCAGGATAGAAACCGCCAGGATATATATACCGACAAACGGAAAAGGACATAATAAAATACTATCTAAATTAGGACTTATCTATAGGGAAATCACATAATCAGAATTATGTGATGTTTGACCTTCTTACTGTAAATCCAATTTTAAACAAATTCAAGCTTCTTTACGGCAGCGGCTGCAAACACATAATTTTGATTATGTGTTTAAATAGGTTATTTTTGTGATTTATACCCATTTTAAGTGGATAAATTATATTTAAAATTTCCATAATACTACAAAAGTTGCTATAAAGTGCCTTTTGAAACGGTTTTGTAACGATATTGAAAGCAATTGAGTGGTATATCCTTACAAAGAATGGTGGCATGCGGCCTGGAATAACGGGAGAAATAACGCTAATGGCAGATACGGAAAATGTAAATATATTTATAAAGACATTCGACGGATTCGATGTCTATGTGAATGGCAAAATGTTGTATTTTCCCAGCAGCAAGGCAAAAGAAATGCTTGCTATCATGGTTGAAAAGCGTGGAAGCAGCGTATCCTTATCCCAGATGACGTATCTGCTGTATGAAAATATAGAAGAACGTACAGCAAAAAACAATTTAAGGGTTGTATACTATCGTCTTCGCATGAACTTAATGGAACATGGGATTGAACAGATACTGATTAAAAAGAGAGGAAGCTATGCCGTTGATACGGAACTGTTTATTTGTGATTTCTACGAATTTATCAAGGGTAATTCGGATTACATAACTCTTTTTTCAGGGAGTTATATGCCTGAATATGCATGGGCAGAGGATATGCTTCCTTACCTTCGAAATCTATATCGAAAATATAACGGGGGACTCATATGACTGGAATTATTGACATTCATGCCCATATTCTTCCTGGAATTGACGATGGTTCCAGGGATTGGGATGAGAGCAGGAGAATGCTGGAAGAGTCTTACCGCCAGGGAATCAGATACATTATTGCGACCCCGCATTATTCAAGACGCGGCCTGAACCCTGACATATACGATTTGTCAGAAAAGCTGAAAGAAGAAGCACGAAGGATTGCACCTGATTTTCGGACTGGGCTGGGACAGGAGACATATTATCACGATGGATTGGTTGAGAATCTTAGGGATGGAAAAGCCCTTACCCTGGAAGGGAGCCAGTATGTACTGGTGGAATTTGACCCTCAGGTACCTTACATGAAGATGTACCAGGCTGTCAGGAAGCTGACGATGGCCAGATATATTCCAATCATAGCACATGTAGAACGTTATGCATGTCTGAGAGAAGATACCAATATGTCTGAACTATTCCAGTGCGACTGCAGGCTGCAGATGAATTTCAGCAGCCTGAAGGGAAACAGCATATTGGATAAAGAGGTTCGATGGTGCCGAAAACAGATTATGCAGGGCAGGATTTATTGTCTTGGAACTGACATGCACCGAATGGATTACAGAAAACCGGAAATTGATGAGAGTTTCCAATGGCTGGTTAATCATTTGGATGGTCTTAAATTGCATGGACTGTTGCGGGGAAATGCAAAGAATGTGATACGGAAAAGATAATATAAAAAAGTAAAACAGGAGAACAGAAAGACACATGGAAAAGACTTATGATGACGACGAAATTGAAATCGACCTTTTGGAACTGCTGGGGGAGTTTCGGCGGAAGATATGGATTATATTGGGCACCATTATACTGTTTGGCAGTGCTGTAGGTGCATTCAGTGCATTTGTACTAACTCCTCAGTATAAATCCACTGCAATGGTTTATATTCTTTCAAAAGAAACCACATTGACATCACTGGCTGATTTGCAGATAGGAAGCCAGCTGACAAAGGACTATAAAATCATTGTGACAAGCAGAAGAGTCCTCAATCAGGTAATTGAAGATATGGAATTGAACCTTACATATAAAGAGTTAGTGGAAAAGGTAACCATTGATAATCCTCAGGACACGCGTATTCTCTCCATCTCCGTGGAGGACCCGGACCCCGCCATGGCAAAATTGATTGCAGACAAGATAGCCGTTACTTCTTCTGACTATATTGGCGATATCATGGAAATGGTACCGCCTAAACTGATTGAGGAAGGTGAGGTTCCGATTCTTAAATCTAGTCCGAGCAATACAAAGAACGCATTAATAGGCGGTTTTATAGGGGCAGTATTGGTATGCGGTTTCATTACAGTGAATGTAATTCTGAACGATACAATCCGCACCGAGGAAGATGTTACAAAGTACCTTGGATTGTCTGTCCTTGCATCGGTGCCGGAACGTGAGGGAGAGAAACCAGAAGATAAAGAGGCAATGATTTCCTCTAAGCCAAAGAACAAACCAGCAGTAGGAAAATCCAGAAAGAAGAAAAGAGGAGGCCATGCGTCATGAGTCAATTTGTTACATTAAACAGGATAATGAAGGATGACTATCATTATAACGAAGCCATCAAGACGTTGAGGACCAATATACAATTCTGTGGAAACGGCATTAAGACAATCATGCTGACCAGTTCTCTTCCCGATGAGGGAAAAAGTGACATAACGTTTGCCATGGCCTCATCCCTTGCCCAGATTGGAAAAAGGGTAGTGATGATAGACGCAGATATTCGTAAATCAGTTCTGGTTTCACGTTACCAGCTGGAACATGAGGTGCCTGGATTGTCACAATATTTAAGCGGACAAAGGCCGCTTGAGCATGTCCTCTATGATACGAATATAGAAAATCTCAGCATCATATTTGCAGGACCTTATTCGCCGAATCCGGCCGAGCTTTTGGAGGAAAGCCTGTTCAGCGACATGATTTCAAAATTAAAGGAAAAGTATGATTATGTCATCATTGATACGCCACCCATGGCAAACCTGATAGATGGAGCTATTGTGGCCCGTCAATGTGATGGGGCGGTGATGGTGATTGAAAGCGGTTCAATAAGCTATCGGCTGGAGCAGCGGGTAAAGGGACAGCTGGAAAAAAGCGGGTGCCGTATTTTGGGGGTAGTTCTCAATAAGGTAAGCATGGAACGAAATGGCTACTATAGTAAGTACTATGGAAAATACGGGAAATACTCTAAATATGGTCATTATGGAAAATATGACAGATACGAGAAGGCAGAGGCATGAGTTGGATCCGAAACCATAAGAATTTGGTGTACCGGATAGCTGTGGGAGCTGCAGCACTTTCACTTACCTGTTTCATTTGGACTGGTGTTCAACTGTATCGGGGCAGGAAGGTCCTGGAGGCAGAGATTGCAGCCAGGAATCATGGGAAACAGTATGAGGTACAGGAAGACAGCATGTGCAGTTTTAGCGGAGATGTTGTGAAATATAAGGGAAAGCAGTACAGACGCAACAGCTATGTCAAGGCTATTTTGTGTATAGGGGTGGACCGGTCAGGAAATATGACGGAGAAGACCACCACCGGATTTGGGGGACAGGCAGACGGTTTATTTTTAATTGCCCAGGATACGGTCCGGAACACGGTGAAAATACTGATGATACCCCGGGACACCATGACGGATATCATGCTCACTGATTTAAGTGGAAATGAGTTGGGAAAAGACCTGCAGCATTTGAATCTGGCATATGCGTATGGGGATGGGCGGGAGAGAAGCTGTGAGTATATGGCGGAAGCAGTATCTGAGCTTTTTGGAGGATTGAAAATAGAGTGGTACATGGCAGCTGATACAAGTGCCATCCCAGTATTGAATGATGAGGTTGGTGGGGTTAGCGTAACCATTGGAACAGATGGGATGGAATCCAGGGATCCTGCGTTGGTGAAGGGTGAAACTGTAATCCTGAAAGGAAAACAGGCGGAGATATTCGTCCGTTACAGGGATATTCGTGTTGACCACTCGGCAATATACCGTATGGACCAGCAGCAGCAATACATAAAAGGTTTTTTTGAGGCAGTCCAAAAGCATTCGGCTAAGGACAGCGGGCTTGTGGTCAGGTTATTTGACCGGGTTCAGGAATACATGGTTACTAATATGGCCAAGGACCAGTATCTAAAAGTAGCTATGGACGTAGTAGGAAGCGGGAAACTGAGTGATGAAGATTTCTACACAGTGCCTGGTGAAGGCGTGGTGACTCCCAGATATGATGAATTTTATGCTGACAAAGAGGCACTGACGCCTATACTGCTGGAGCTGTTTTATCGGGAGATAGAATAGGACGGCAGGACAGAGAACCGCCATACCCGCGGTGCAGTAAAATACTGCAATAACCAGCATGGTATTATGCTGTTTATTGAATATAACTACTCTTAGGAGAGAAAGGAGAGGTGAAGGATATGAAAAAGAAATGCATAGCAGCTTTAGTGCTGGCAGCAGCTCTGGCATCTCAGCCTGCATGGGCTTTTGCAGCAGGCAGTGCTTCCAGCAGCGGCAGTGATGGCAGCGGTTCCATTAGCTCATCCAGCAACAGTAGCAACAAAGGCACTACAAGCTCTAAGTCCAACACCACAGTATCTGTATCATCTACTGGTGTCAAGACTACAGGCGCCACAACCAGTGCAAGCCCAACAGGCAGTACGATTGGCGTTGCAGTAGACACAGTAACGACTACAGGACAACAGGTAACAACCAATTCCAAAGGAGAGGCTGTTATCGGCGACACCGCTGTTGCATTTGCAGACAGCGTTGCAGCAACAACAGGACTTCCTTCTAATGTGGTATCAGCTATCAACGATATCAACGCAGGGAAGCCTCTGAATGAAGCTGTACAGGGGGTTGACCTGACAGGTTATAATGCCTTGACAGGAACACACGCAATCATCACAAAAGATGCAGCTACCGGCACAGTTAAGACTGGTGCGGTAGAGGTATCTCTGTATGTGCCCAACCTGGTTTCCAACGTTAACAACGTACAGGTTTTGTTCTATGACAATGCTACTGGCCAGTGGCAGCTGATTCCAGCTGTTAAGGTGGATCCGGTAACAAAAACAGTAGCTGTCAATGTTCCTGGGTCTGGTACATTATCCGTAGTGTATAAGAACTAGCAGCATTGAGAAAAGGCTGGCCGGGGGCAGTAAATGGCTGAAGCCGGGCCCCCGGTTTTACAGAAGTGCTGTGGAGAAAAGAGTGGTGGGAGAGAGATGTATCGAAAAGCAGATAAAGGCTGGCTGAAGCATTGTGACTTCACCTTAATAGATGCAATATGCCTTCAAGCCGCATATATTGCTGCATACTTTATACGACAGGGGATCCGTTGGCCTTATGCCAGCCAGTTGTACCGAAATATGGCATTTGTATTTCTGTTCATACAAATTTTTGTGACCTTTTTTGGCGAGAGCTTTAAAAATGTGTTAAAAAGGGGGAAATTTAAGGAGCTTACAGAAACTATAAAACACGTATGCCAAGTTATTCTAATTGCGGCTTTTTATCTGTTTGCGACTCAAAAAGGGGAGGAGTATTCCAGGATAACCTTAGTAACAACAGGCATTTTATATATTGTTATTAGTTACATAGCCAGAATTTATTGGAAGAAATATTTATTGACAAGAGGTTTGGAAGGAAAAGGCAAGCGTTCTTTACTTATTCTTACATCCAAGGGAATGGTGGAAGAAGTGGTACAGAATATACTAAATAAAAATTACGAGCGTTTCCACATCATAGGCGTATCTCTGATGGATGCGGATTGGGCTGGCAAAACTATAAATGGAGTAACCATAGTGACAGACAGGACCGGAATTGCTGAATATGTGTGTCGGGAATGGGTGGATGAGGTGTTCATAAATCTGCCGAAGAACATGCCGCTGCCGCAGGAGCTTATGGATGATTTCATTGACATGGGAGTCACAGTACATCTTAAGCTGATTGAGATGGGTAGGCTGAAAGGACAGATACAGCATGTGGAGCGTTTGGGAAGTTATACGGTTCTTACCAGCTGTATTAATATGGCGTCATGGCGGCAGGCATTTTTTAAGAGGGTCATGGATATTGCGGGAGGGGTGTTAGGCTGTATATTGACAGGAATATTGTTCTTGTTCGTGGCGCCCTGTATCTATGTTCAGTCACCGGGACCGATTTTTTTTTCGCAGGTGCGCATTGGAAAGAATGGCAAAAGATTTAAATTATATAAGTTCCGCAGTATGTACATGGATGCGGAAGAACGGAAAAAGGAATTAATGAATCAGAACCGTGTAAAAGACGGGATGATGTTTAAGATAGAGAATGACCCCAGGATTATAGGCGGAAAAAAGGGAATTGGAAATTTTATCAGGAATTATTCAATCGATGAGTTCCCGCAGTTCTGGAATGTGCTTAAAGGGGATATGAGTCTGGTAGGCACCAGGCCGCCTACTGTGGATGAGTGGGAGAAATATGATTTGCATCATAGGGTCAGATTAAGTGTAAAGCCTGGAATTACAGGTATGTGGCAGGTAAGTGGAAGAAGTGAGATTACGGATTTTGAAGAGGTCGTGAAGCTGGATAAGGAATATATAACTGAGTGGAGGATGGGGTTGGATATTAAGATTTTGCTTCAAACAGTGCAGGTTGTGCTGGGGAGAGGCGGGGCGATGTAGGGATGGATGAGAGGAAAATGGGGTATTAGGATTGATGAAAATAAAAAAACAATTATTTTGGGGGACTAAGGGAACTATAATATTTCTAATATAACAGCATTAAGCCAAAACTTCAACTTACATGGTAAGACGATTTTTTTGACTGGCAAAAAATATGGGATTGATTACAATGATGTGAGTCTGGAGTAAACGTATGGGGAGATACATGATGGAAAAATGTTTTGTATAAAGATGTTTTTTGTACTTACATAGATGTAGGCTATCTGAAAATGTTTTATCCTGCTTATCTAGGCATTTTTAAAAATGGAAAATTGTCTGGCAATCGTAAGGTAGAAGTATCTGTGGTGTTGCGTACAGACAGGCGGATGCAAAGAAATATCAGAAATTGGATATCGCTTACGAAAAGAAACAGATGGGGTTAAGCGTGAAGAATGATTAGAAAATCGTTGTTGCCAGCACTGGTTATCTTGTTAAAGTTTGGCAGTTTTTCTTACGCGGCTTAACTATGTGTTTTATGTGGGTGCGGTGCCTAAAAAGCCAAAGTGATTAACAACAAAAATTCCCTATTAAGGATGGTTATATAAAAAATACCTAACAGAAAAGAATCTGGGACTGACTGCCACGCTATATGCATGCAAAGGTTGCATACTCTGATTCTGTTTTTATGATCATCGCAACACCGCCAAATGAATTCACTATAAAAAGGTGGCTAGGATTACATGCCGGAAAATACCAAAATGAGGCCCCTGTACTTATAAGGTAAGAAAGATAAAAATGGTTTTTCGTATAAACATAGATTAGACGCTGCCATAAGGTGAAATGGGCATATAAATGATGTCTCTATGTGTTCTGAGAATAATGAGGGTGAAAAAGTAATGTAATTATTGTTGAGGAGTCAATCCCATTAAGAATATGACAATGTCTAGCCTGCAAAAATAGTGGCTTAAAATGATAGGAAAAATCATGGAAAATGAGTAGCTTACTGCCTAGGGATGGGTAAAAATTCGCATTTTGAATAGACATATAGTGGAGAGCGATAACTTCATTTTAACACGAAGTGCAGAACATTTCGGGGTGATGGAGGGATGGTTTTGGACAGAATTGGGAAGTCGAATGGTACCAGGAATTGATATAATTATGGATTTCTGCACATTGGCATAGAGGGTGGAGCAGAGTGCTAACGTCATTCAAGGGCTAGGAAATTCAGTAAAATCAAGGGGGTTTAGCGGATGAAGGTGTTGATAGAGAGTGTGTCATGGTTATGGCAGTTAAAGATAGTTTATATCCTAAATATTTTATTGTGAGAAGAAAATAGCAACAAGCACATAGGTCTGTTCGAGAAGATTGAGCTGTAAAAATGGAAAGTTTTAATCACGAGTTTATATAGATTATAACGAGAATGATGAAGGTATATAAAATGAGCAAAGCCGATTTACAGAACAAAATGGTATTTCTCACAGGTGTAGCTGGTTTCAGTGGTTCTAATTTAGTGAAGCGTTTGTTTGCTGTTGCTCCATCTGTGAAAAATCATTGGCATTGATAATATGAATGATTATTATGATGTTCGGCTGAAGGGGGCTAGGTTGGAAGAACTCTCTTCCTATCTGAACTTTGTTTTTGTGAAAGGGTCTATTGCTGACAAATCTTTGATAGATAAGATTTTTACAGATTATAAACCGGAGGTTGTAGTCAATATGGCAACCCAGGCGGGTGTGCGTTATTCCATTACAAACCAAGACTCTTATAATCAATCAAACTTGATTGGTTTCTAATATCCTCGAAGCCTGTCGCTACTCTTATGATAATGGCGCAAAGAAGGTAGAACATCTGATTTGCGCATCTTCTTCCAATGTTTACGGAACCAATAAGAAAATACCGTATTCCACAGATGACAAGGTAGAGAATCCGGATTGCTCTATGCGGCAACCAAGAAAAACAATGAACTGATGGCTCATGCGTATAACAAGTTTTATAATATTCCGTCTATTGGATTACGCTTCTTCATGGTTTATGGTCCGGCAGGTCGTCCGGATATAGCATATTTTGGATACACGGACAAACTAAGAGAAGGCAAGACTATCCAGATTTTCAATTACACATTCCGGGTTACTTGAGGAATATAAAATCGACCAAAATGGTAGATGTAAGTTCATGGAGCCTTTTGAAATACGACATCGCTGTGGATGACACAGTGCGATTGATAGATGAGTATTTCTCCGCTGTGATTAACACAGTGGGGGTTGATATCGAAATTGAGGGACAAGTTATAAAGAGGCAGATTCCAAGAAAAGAAAACAATGGAGGCTTGAAAGAGTTATGAAAAAGTTAAACGGAGAAAAATACAATATCACAGTAGCGGGAACGGGTTATGTGGGTCTCTCTATTGCAGTTTTGCTGTCCCAGTATCATCATGTGATAGCTGTGGATATCATCCCGGAAAAAGTGGAGATGATTAATAATAGGAAGTCTCCCATTCAGGATGAGTATATAGAAGAATATCTGGCCGAGAAGGAGCTGGATTTGACCGCAACGCTCGATGCGGAAACCGCTTACAGCAATGCGGATTTCGTTGTAATTGCAGTACCGACCAACTATGACAGTAAGAAGAATTTCTTCGATACATCGGCAGTAGAGGATGTGATTAAGCTCGTCATGGAGTGCAATCCACAGGCGATTATGGTCATTAAGTCTACCATTCCGGTTGGCTATACCAGAAGCATTCGGGAAAAAACAGGCAGCCGGAATCTTATTTTTAGTCCTGAATTTTTAAGAGAGAGTAAAGCCCTTTGGGATAATTTGGAACCCTCAAGAATAGTCCTGGGGTACGAGCAGGACAATGAGTGTCTGGAAGAGGCATCTCATATCTTCGCGGAGCTGTTGCAAGAGGGGGCTGTGAAGGAGAACATTGATACGCTCTTCATGGACAGCACCGAGGCAGAAGCTGTGAAGCTGTTCGCCAACACGTATCTGGCGTTGCGTGTTTCTTACTTCAATGAGCTTGATACATACGCAGAGATGAAGGGGTTAGACACGCGGGCTATCATCAACGGCGTTTGCCTTGACCCTCGTATCGGTACCCACTACAACAAACCGAGGTTTGGTTACGGCGGCTACTGCCTGCCGAAAGACACGAAACAGTTGCTGGCAAATTATCAGGATGTGCCGGAGAAGCTTATCGAAGCCATTGTGGAGAGCAATAGGACTCGCAAGGACTTCATTGCAGACCGTGTGTTGCAAATGGCAGGTTACTACGGCTATGAGAAGAACAATGAGTGGAATGCGGGCAGGGAAAAGGATGTCATTATTGGAGTCTACCGACTGACGATGAAGAGCAATTCCGATAACTTCCGCCAAAGTTCCGTCCAAGGTGTCATGAAGCGTGTGAAGGCAAAGGGAGCCAAAGTAGTGGTGTATGAGCCAACGCTGAAGGACGGGGAGACGTTCTTTGGATCAGTTGTGGTCAATGATTTGGAGAAGTTCAAGAGCAGTTGTGATGCCATTATTGTAAACCGCTACGACGCTTGTCTTGATGATGTAAAGGAAAAGGTTTATACAAGAGATATATTCCAGCGGGATTGATAACAAATACAAATTTAGAGGAGTAACAAATGATTATCACAAAAACACCATTCCGTATGTCATTTTTTGGTGGCGGAACAGATATGGAGAATTATTTTAAAGAAAATGATGGGGCAGTGTTGTCCACCACATTCGATAAATATTGCTACGTCAATGTGCGTCATCTGCCTCGATTTTTTTGTTGGTCAACAGAACTATCCTATTCCCAATCTGAACGAGTAACAAACATTAATGACATCCAGCACCCGGCGATTCGCAATGCGATGAAGATGCTGGATATGCACGAAATCCGCCTTACCTGCGAGGCGGATCTTCCGGCACGTTCCGGGCTTGGGACAAGCAGTTCATTCGCTGTGGGGATGCTGAACGCATTCTACGCACTCAAGGGAAAGTACGCTGACAAAAAGAAACTGGCTGATGAAGCTATTTATTTGGAGCGTGTGCTTTGCAATGAGGCTGGCGGATGGCAGGATCAGATTGCGGCATCGTTTGGTGGCTTCAACCGCATTAATTTCAATGCCAATGGTTATGAGGTTCTCCCAGTTATCATCTCTCCGGAACGTAAGAAACAGTTGAACAATAATCTAATGATGTTTTTCACAGGCTTCACTCGCTTTTCCTCTGTCGTGCAAAAGGCAAATGCGTCTGGAAAAGAGGACAAGAAGGCCAAACTGCGCATGATGTATGAGCTTGTGGCCGAGGCCGAGAAGGTTCTGACTGATAAATACGCCAATCTGGACGATTTCGGCAGACTGCTCGACACTACGTGGAAGCTGAAAAGAACCACAGGCGCCGCAGTTTCAACCAACAGTATAGACAATCTGTACACAAAAGGTGTGGAAGCCGGTGCATTGGGCGGCAAACTCCTCGGCGCAGGTGGCGGTGGATTCCTGTTGTTTTATGTTCAGCCCGAAAAGCAGGATGCTGTTCGTTGGGCTATGCGGGATTTGATGTACATACCATTTGAGTTTGAAAACGGTGGAACACGAGTAATTCATTATACTCCTGAAACCTATGAACCGAAGGTGTGAGATAAGAATAGGAATACAGATGAAAGTAGTAATAATAGCAGAGGAACGCGGAACACACATTTTCTCCGTGGCAAGCGACATACCAAAACCAATGATAAAATCGAGGGCAAGCCCGTGTCGGAACAAGAGCTTGAATGTTTCCGAGACCAGGGCTTTACGGACATCATCCTGACCGTGAGTCATCTGGGAAATATCATCATGGATTACTTCGGTGACGGCAGTGTTATTTCGCCCGTGACGGGTAAGCTTTTCGGTAAATAAATTGAGTATTATTTCGGGAAGGAGCCGTTGGGAAATACTGGTGCACTGTATCGAATCAAGGAAAAGCTCACAGAAGATTTTCTTTTGCTCAATGCGGATGCGATGTTAGATGTGGAATTCAACCGTTTCGTTGCCTTCTATAAAGCAAAAGGCGGTCTAGTGACACTTTTTACCCATCCCAATAGCCACCCCTATGACAGCGATTTGCAAAAGAGGATGAGCGTTCCTAATACTACAGGAACCGTGTCAATGCCGGGGTTCACGTTATCTCGACAAATGTACTTGAAACAAGTATTGATATTCTAAAGATTGACATTGACCGTCAGTTGTTAAAGCCGCTGGCAGGCATGTGTAAGATGTTTTTCTACGACAGTCCCGAATACGTCAAGGACAAGGGCACGCCCGACCACTATAAATCAATGTGTCGGGATTTTCGAGAGGGAAGGGTCCACGCAAAGAACCTAAAGGAAAAGCAAAAGGAAGTATTTCTCGACCGTGATTGAACAATCAACAAATATGTGAGCTTCCTGAGAAACATTGATGATTTTGAGCTAATTCCCAGAGTAACAGATGCCATGAAAGAAATCAACGTCTCTGGTTATCTCGCCATTGAGGTAACCAATCAGTCGGTAATCGCAAAGGGAGAGGTGTCTCTTGCGAAGCTTGAAGAAATCCACAACAAGATGGAGACGCTGCTCGGTTGGGAGTGGGCATATCTGGATGCCATCTATTACTATCCGTACAACCTATATAAAGGGTATGGGGGCGAGCAACCGGGAGACAAGATTGGCCGTGATTGTCGGAAACCAAAGCCGGGAATGCTCTTGCAGGTGGCAAAGGACTTTAATATTAATCTGACAAGTCATAGATGGTGAGAACGATGTGAAGGCAGGATGTTACCATTCAGTTACTGGTTGAGTTTGCTGGTCAAATAATCGGGAAATAAACTAAACGATAAAATTTGAAACGGAGAGGTTCTATGAAAACCTTTAATCATAAATTGGAAAAGCACGTTGACCTTTTGATGGAGCGCTCTCCACAGCTTGAATGTGTCCGTGAAGATTTTATAAATGCATATCTAGTGATGGAAGAATTTTATGAAAACGGAGGCAAGCTCCTGATTGCCGGAAACGGAGGCTCGTCTGCGGACTCTGAGCACATTGCCGGAGGACTTATGTAGAGGTTCAAAATCCTTCGGCTTGTGAGTAAGGAGTTCGCAGAAAAGCTGAAGGAAATTAATCCGGTGAGAGACCCAGAATTTGCCCAGAATCTGGAGTGTTCTCTGATGGCAATTCCCCTTGTGGCGCATAAGGTATTTACAACAACATACATAAACGATGTGGATGGGCTTGGTGTGTTTGCCCAGTAGCTCTTCGGCTATGGGTGTGTGTTTCTTGGTATTTTCAAATTGGGCAACAGTAAGAACATCATGAACGCTACCGTGATTGCCAAGGCAAGCGGAATCAAGGTTATTGGTTTGACGGGCGCAAAGTGTGGAGTAATAGGAATTGCATGTTTTCCATGGATTCTAATAGCACGATTAGCGATGGAGTTCTTTTCAGTTGGAATATTGAGATTAGGATATTTGATGGGCATTCAATAATGAAAAAAGATAAAGATAATCTTGTTGTTAATAATCCGAAAGGCATTGAAATAGGAAATCATGTATGAGTTTGCGCAAATACTAGTCTATTAAAAGAAAGTAGAATTGCGAATGAGTGTGTAGTTGGGTATGGAGCGGCAGGTACGTCAGCAAAAATCATTTACCAGAATATAGAATGGAAAAATTGAAGGAGATTGTACATGAACATATTAGTGACAGGTGCCGGCGGAATGGTCGGTTCTCATATGGTGGAGCTTCTCCACGCACAAGGAAAAAATGTTGTTGGAACATACTATAAACCTACAACAAATATTAAAGAGTTGCCAAAAGACATAAAGATGATAGAATGTGATGTGCGATATGCTCCAAGTGTTGAGAAAATTATTATGGAATATCAGCCAGATGAGATTTATCATCTTGCAGCTCAGAGCTATCCTACCGTTTCATGGGATAGACCCTATGAAACGATAGAAATAAATGTAAACGGTACAATTGCAGTTTATGAAGCCATTAAAAAGGTTAGAAAGTTGTTAAATCCAGACTACAATCCAATGGTTGTAGTGGCATGTTCCAGCGCCGAATATGGTGAAACTTTGAATGAGCTTGAGGGAAACGAAATCTATGTAAAGGAAACGGCTGAACTGAGGCCGTTGCATCCATACGGTGTGAGCAAAGTCGGACAGGATTTGATTTCCTTTCAGTATTACATGAATGATTACATCCGTTGCATTCGTGCCAGAATCTTCAATTCAACGGGAACGCGCAAGGTCAATGATGTGACTTCCGATTTTACATATCGTGCAGTAGAAGCAGAAAAGACCGGCATATATGAGCTGCGTGTTGGAAATATTGAAACAAAACGTGCGATTATGGATCAGAGAGATTTGGTGTCTGCACTGATGTTGTTAGCAAAAAAGGGTACACCGGGAGATGTCTACAATATTTCGTCTGAACGAATTTATCAGATGAAAGATATTGTTGTGATGATTGAAAGGGAAATAGGACATACATTTGAAATCAAGGTTGATCCGCAACTCCTAAGACCCACAGATGAAAAGATTATTGTGGGAGATGTTACAAAACTGAAAAGAGATACAGGTTGGAAGCAGAATATTCCGATGGAACAAACAATTGCTGACATGTTGGAATATTGGAGAAAAAAGTAAACGGGGATTGACCGATGGCGCTTAATAGACAAAAATTTATGAATACATATATTGATAACGTCACAATGGAGGAAGCGATAGGGCATATTGAAGAATGTATTCAAAAAAAAAAGATAGGGCAGGTTATAACACCAAATGTAGATCAGATTGTCCGTATGGAGTGGGATGATTACTTTAAGAAAATATGTGATAATTGTGAATTGTTGCTTGTAGATGGACATCCGCTCATATGGATTGCAAAATTATACGGAAAACCGTTCAAAGAGAAAATATGTGGTTCTGATTTGATTCCTGTATTGTGCAATATAGCATCAAAAAAAGGATACTCAGTATTCTTTTTAGGGGCTGCACCCGGTATTGCGGCTAAAGCTGCCGAAATAATGCGAAAGCAAAACCTGGGACTCAAAATAGCAGGAACATATTCGCCGCCACTTGGTTTTGAAAAAGACCCTGAAGAGCTTGAGAGAATTAACAAGATGCTTTTGGAATCGGAAGCCGATATGCTGTTTGTCGGTATGGGTGTTCCGAAGCAAGATGCGTTCATCTATGAAAATATGTATAAATATAAAATTCCCATGTCATTTTCGATTGGAGGCACAATAGACTTTATTGCCGGGATACAAAAAAGAGCCCCGAAGTGGGTAAGCAAAATTGGATTTGAATGGATGTACCGCTTGTTGCATGACCCAAGGAGAATGTTTAAAAGGTATATTGTAGATGATATGAAGATTATAAGGCTTTATTGGAAGTACAGGAAGGTATAGGATATGAACCTGAAAACCCAAAATGTTATGTTTTTGCTCCGTGCGACACAGCATGGCGGAACAGAAAATGTAGTTTTACAATTATGTAAGATTTTTAAATCAAAAGTAAATAAGATTGTTGTTTGTTCTGCCGATGGTTTTCGTACAGGTTTATTGACGGATATGGGGATAAGACACTATGTTATTAAGGATTTGGAAAATAAGTCGCTATCGGCAATGATTAGTATCATAAAAGATATTAATATGGTGATAGGTAAAGAGAAGATTACAGTTATCCATACCCACCACAGAATGGCAACGTTATATGCGAATATACTTCGACTATTTCACGGATTCAAAATAATAAGTACGGCCCATAACACTTTTGAAGATAAGAAACTTCTTACCAAAATAGCTTATCATAATGTTGAAATCGCAGCCTGTGGGCAAATGGTAAGAAATAACCTCGTTGATTATTTCGGAATATCCAATGAGAGAGTTAGGGTAATACATAATGCGGTGGAGCCATTTAGTGATAAAGTTGTGCCTTGCCAAGAGATTGAAGAATTGCACAGAGCGGGCCATTTCGTTATTGGTAATATAGGGAGATTGTCAGAGCAAAAAGGAATGGGATATTATATTCAGGCTGCATCGATAGTTTTGAAAAAAAATGATAATGTGAAATTTGTAATTGTTGGTTCAGGTGAAGAAGAATCAAAGTTGAGGACGCTTGTAAGTAGCCTACAGCTAGAAAAATATATTACGTTTTTAGGCTATCGAAACGATCCGCAGAATCTGATGAGTCAAATGGATTTGATTGTCTTGAGTTCATTGTGGGAAGGACTTCCTCTGACGCCGATTGAAGCATTCTCAGTAGGAAAAACAATCGTTGCAACAGCAGTAGATGGTACGACGGAAATTGTGGAAGACGGAAAGTCGGGGCTTTTGGTAAAACCAAAGGATGCAAAGGAGATTGCTGAGGAAATTATCTGGATGATAGAGCACCCTAAGGAGAGAAGCAAGATGGAAAATAGCGCATTGAAAAGATATAAGGATGAGTTTACTTTTGAGAAACTCAGTGAAGAGTATATGGAGCTTTATAAAGAGATGATATGTTGATTGGAATGTAAACAATCGAAATAACATGATTGGACGATAAAAAAATTTATGGGAGATCAGCTATAAAAAGTCAAGTATAAATTAGGCGAAAATCATTTTTCTAATCGATGATAAAAAAGGGGAACTTTAATAAAGGTCCCTAAAGGTGCTTGTTCAAAATCTATCGATATTGGTATGCAGACCTCTTATTCGAGGTTAAATTCCACTTCGTCAGTGAGCATCTTCCAGATGACTCTGACAAGTTTGCCGGTACAGTACCCAAGGGCATAATAGTGAGTCTGTCCTTCGGCTCTCTTGGCATCGTAGTAAGCTTTGAAAGTCGCATTGTTCTTTACAACATTATGTGCTGCATTTACGAGAGTGTAACGAAGAACACGCGATCCTCGTTTGGACATCTGGGGCTTCTTAGCCTGGAAGTTACCAGACTGACAAACAGACGGATCCAATCCGGCAAATGCAAGCAATTTGCCCAATGTAGAGAAGCAATGGATATCGCCAATCTCACTAAGTATATTCCGCCATTGGTAGTCCCAATGCCCGGGATGGTCATGAGCGCAGAGTGGAGGCAGGTGACAAGGTTTGCCATTTCAAGCTCTGTATGGAATAACTGGCTATCCAATCACTCAATCTGTACAATGGTCTGAGTTATTTGAATAGATAAGGCACTGTCATTGATACCGACCGACTTTTGTGCGAGAACTCTTAAATCTCTGGCTGTATCCTTTTTGAAATGGCCGTGGGAAGCACATTCAAGGATATGAGCAAGATGAGTCATATGCATGGAAGCAATCGCATTCGGTGTGGGAGCCTCCTTAAGGAGAGCGTAGACAGAGTTTTGATGCACACCGGACTTAAAGAAATACTGGAGCTCCGGGAATACCTGATCCATGTAAGAAGCCAGCTGTATTTTTAAACGGGTACGCTGTTTTACAGTCTTCTGCCGGAATCTGCCGAGTTCCTTGAGTTCGATATAAACCAGAGCCTTTAAGGTCAGAAACCTTAAAGAATCCTGCATCTTAAGGGTTTTAGAAATAACAAACGTGTCGACTTTATCAGTCTTAGTCTTGCGTACGTTGTTATTGCGCATAGCCGAAGTCTTGATAGGATTTAGAACACACACTTTAAAATCCTTGCTTATTAAAAAATGAACAAGGATGTCACCGTAGTGTGCCGTTGATTTAAGACCAATGATAATGCTGTTCTGGTCAAGTGGTACCAGTTTAGAAAGCAGCAGGTAGAAGCCATCATAGTCATTTGTGAATTTGAACGGCTCGATGAGTATCTCGCCCTGCGAAGAGACTGCAGCGGCGAAAAGGTTAAGTTTGGCAATATCAATGCCTACGAAAATCAAGAGGTTGTATCTCCCTTTCATCAAGTCTGATACCGTGATATCCACCAACGATTATCATCGTAGACTTGATTGAAATAAGTACTCAGAGTGAAACACTCCGGCAACATCCAGCTATAAACAATTCAGATAGAAGTAGCGGCAATACACTCCTGTTGAATAGTCAAGCTACAGGATAAAATCAAAAGTCCACAGTATCTGAATGTATTAAACCACAGCTCAAGAAAAATGAAAGGAATATGTTGTTTTTGCTTCTATAAACATCATACAAGTGGTATAAATGACGAAAAGAGAATTAATGCATAGCCAATCATCTGATAAAATTCTCCCGAATAAACAAATGGGCAGATTAATGAAATATATTTATTACACAATCGTTCTATTTGGAAATGTAGTAGTTAATAAAATTCTGAGTCGCCATATAAGAAAATGGTTTTATCGGAGTCTCGGAGCAGAAGTTGGAAAGAATTGCGTAATATGTCGTAGAGCAGATATGTTATTCTCGAAAGGACTTCATATTGCAAATAATGTGGCCATCGGATGATTTGTTAATCTCGATGCTTGTGTGGGTATTTATATCAATCATGATACAAATATATCAAGCCATACAAGGTTTATCACAGGGAACCACGATATTGATGGTTCTGAAGTTACTGCATCATTTCATCCAATAAAGGTGGGGCATCATTGTTGGGTTGGAACCGGTACTACTATTCTTTAGGGCGTGACTATAAGAGATGGTGCCGTGGTTGCAGCAGGTGCAGTAGTCACAAAAGATGTTCTCGCTTATGAAGTCTGGGTGGGTACCGGCTCGATATATACGGGAAAGAAAATGTACGGAGATTCAATATCAAGTCGAAAGCGCACCAATGTTACACTATTTTTTGCAATTTAAGTGTGGTATGAGGTAATATAAAGGGAAACTAAAGATGCGAATTGTAGAACAAATCAAAAAATACATTGATGCGGAGAGAACGAAATGAAATTAGGTGGTATAACTTGGTGGCGAAACAATTATGGTTCAATACTTCAAGCGTATGCATTACAGAAATATATGAGAGAAGAACTTGCACAAGATTATATAATTATAAATCAATATAGCAAGAAAATGATATCTGTTGAAAATCTGATGGACAAGCTGAAGTCTATTGGAATAAAAAACACTGCAAAGCGTTTGATAGGAAGGTTTGGGTTGCCAAAGCTCAGAAAACGTGTTGAAGTTCTCCAGGAGTTTGTCGACAGACATCTGATTGTTAGTTGTGAAGTTTATGATGAAGATGTAATGCATAAAGCAAATGAGGATTACGATGGCTTCCTATGCGGAAGTGATCAGATTTGGAATCCATCCAATACAAGTATGGATAGTATGTATTGGCTGAAATTTGCTACCACAGATAAGATAAAGATTGCATATGCACCAAGTATTGGCATATCAGAAGCTTCAAGTGAACAGAAAGAGAAAATAAGAGACAATTTAAGAACATTCGATGCGATTTCTTCAAGAGAAGAATCAGGTACACGACTGATAAATTTAATTATGAAATCAAATCGCTGTAAAACAGTTCTTGATCCAACATTGATTGTAGAAAAAAGTCTTTGGGATGAACTCAGTAAAACAAATCCCTTTGGTAACGGATATATTTTTTCTTATATGCTGAAGGGTACAAAGCAGGAAAGAAAACTAATAGAAGCATTTGCAAAAAGGCGAAATCTTCGTATTGTTACAATACCATTTCTTGATGCTGACGATATAGTTCCATATGATTTCCGCTATGGTGATGAGAAACTTTGGGAGTCAGGGCCAGATGATTTCATATGTGCAATCAGATATGCGGACTATGTATTTACAGACTCGTTTCATTGCATTATATTTAGTTGCATTTATCACAAAACATTTTATTCGTTTCCCAAAAAGGGAAGAATGCAGATGAGCAGAATTGAGGGAATACAACAATTACTAGGTACCGGTTCACGAATTATAACATCCAATTTATCAGTGGAGGATATTGTTGCTTTTCCACCAATCAAATGGGATGATGTTGATACTAATATTTATATGTATCGTGAGAAATCAAGGGGATTTTTGAGCGATGCGATAAGAAAGGGGGAAAAGAAGCTCCATAAATGATGCGTATGGCGGGGACAAAAAAGGGATATAGAAAGGATTATTTCAGAACAACCCAAATAGTATGAATAATTGGAGGTTTAAAGAAAAAGACGAATAATTCTGAAATGAATGATTGATATGAAAACAGTATGTGTAGTAAATCAATGTGCGGGATGCATGGCGTGTGTTGATATTTGTCCGAAGAACGCAATAAAAATTGAGGACTCAATGGAATATTACAATGCAGTGATTGATGAGAGTAAATGCGTAGGATGTAATGCATGTTTACGTGTTTGCCAGCAAATGTGTCATCACGTATTGTTAAGTCCGCTGAAATGGTTTCAGGGATGGGCGAATAATTTAGATGTTAGATTGAAAGGGGCATCTGGTGGTGTAGCATATGCAATAGAAAGGCAATTTATAAAAGATGGTGGCATAGTATTGAGTTGTACATTTGATGAAGGTATGTTTAAGTTTGGCTGTGCCGATACAGAACAAGAACTAATTAGGTTTGTAGGCTCAAAGTATGTAAAAAGTAATCCCGCCGGGATATACAAATTAATGATACGACATTTAAATGCTGGCAAAAAAGTATTATTTGTCGGACTACCATGTCAAGTTGCTGCGGCAAGGAACTATATGAAAGACTCTGATATAAATAATTTTTATTCGATTGATTTGATATGTCACGGAACGCCGTCACCCGGTATTTTAGAGTGCTATCTGAAGCAATATGGCTTATCTTTGAAATCGGTGGATTCTCTAAAATTTAGAACAAAGACTAGATTCCAAATATTAAGCGGATATAATCCGGTTGAGGGTGAAATCGGGATATGTGACCATTACTCTACAGCATTTCTTAATTGTGTGTGTTATACAGAAAACTGTTACGCATGTAATTATGCAAAGAAGGAGCGTATTAGTGACATAACTTTAGGTGATTCATGGGGCACAAAATTAGAGTCAAAACAAGTAGAAAAGGGAATCTCGCTCGTCTTGTGCCAAACCAGAAAGGGCGAAGATTTGCTTAGAAATTCAGATTTATATCTTATGGAGCTTGATGAAAAAGGTATAGCAAATGCAATAGCTAATTATCATCAATTGCAGCAGCCTTCTCAAAAGCCAACATTTAGAGAAAGATTTTTTGATGAAATGAAAGACGAAAAAAAATTTAATACAATAGTTCGACATTACTACCCCTGGATATGCTTTAAACAATTAATTAAGAAGATGTTGATAAAAATTGGTTTGATTCATCAGGGCGGGGATTTCTTAGGAAGGATTAGGGGGGGGGGGGGGTAAACTATCAAATTAGCGTTAAATATAGAAAGGACGAATAAAACGACTTATGAGAGTATTATTTACTAATACATTTTATTATCCGAATATGATGGGCGGAGCAGAGCAGAGTGTTAAGCTTTTAGCAGAAGGATTGGTAAAGTGTGGGCATGACGTGGCTGTTTACGCAGGTGATGCAGAGAACGATGCCTGCAGCGTAGAAACATATAATGGCGTTACGGTTTATCGATACAATACTGGTAAATTTAACTTATATAGATATAGTTATCAAAAAGAAAAGGTTGGTAAGTTTGAGAAGATAACGCAAAAGCTATTGACATATTATAATTATATTTCTTTGAAAAACTTTCAAGAAGTATGCAAAGAGTTTAAACCGGATGTGATTCATTCGAATACACTGTATGGTATTCCATGTACCATATGGAAAGAAGCTCAAAATCAAGGTATTCCAGTGCTTCATACAGTACGAGACACAGCTATAGAGTCTCCAGTACAATATGGACATCCAGTCAACGTAATTATTAAACTATTGCACAAGATTTACATGAGATATTATTCATCTTTCGCAAATGCTGTAATCGCTCCATCAGAATATACATTGACTAATACATTACATATTGGTGCTTTTAAGCATGCTGTTGTAAAGCGATGTATATACAATTGTGTAGATATTGATATACTAAAGATAGTATCTAATATTGAAGAACGCAAACATAGGACTGACAGTGAAATCAAATTTATGTATGCCGGTCGTTTAATTGAGTTGAAGGGCATACGAACAATGATTTCGGCCTTTAACGCTTTGGCAGATGAACGAACACTGCTATATATATGCGGGGCTGGAGAAATGGAGGACTACGTTAAAGAGTCGGTGCAAAAAAATTCAAGGATTATATATTGCGGGAAGTTAAGAAATGATGAATTGGAAGAGAAATATAAGGAGTGCGACGTGTTAATTGTCCCATCAGAATGGCCAGAACCTTTTGGCCGGGTCGTGATAGAAGGAAATAAATATGGCATGCCAGTAATTTGCACAAATTGTGGTGGAATACCGGAAATAATAAATGAAATGCACGGTGGAGAGATGTATGATGCTAAAGACAGCAAATCGCTAGTAAAATGGATGAAGTTTTTTTCTAATCGGAGAGTCTATAGAAAGTATTGGGAAAATATAATAAATGGAATCGAAATATTTGATGTAAGGAGACAAATTGAAAAATATATGAACGCATATCTGACTATTGCAGATGGAGGAAGAAAGAATGCTAACAGAAAATGAACAGTTGCATGTGGATTATAATAACGCCGTGGCTGATGCCGAGTTTTATAAGGATAAGTTGGACATCGCAACAAGAAAATCAGTTGGATACAGAGTTGGTTCTTATATTAATAAAATGATTAGAAAGACTAGGAAACTATTACAGAACATTCGTAGCTGGAAGTTTTTTAGAGAAGCTATGAAATTGAACAGGAATGGTTTAAATACAGAAGAAGTAAGGGAAAAGAGAATAATAGTTTCGCTTACTAGCTATCCGGCGAGGATAAATAAAGTTCCGGCAACAATAGGAAGTTTATTGAGGCAAACAGTTAAACCCGATAAAATAGTGCTTTGGCTCGGTATTGAGAAATTCCCTGAAAAAAGGCTACCGGAAATATATGATGAGATTAGAAGATGTGGGGTTGATATAGAATTCAGACAGGATTTAAAGTCTCATACAAAATATTTTTATGCAATTCAAGAGTTTTCGGAGGATATAATAATTACGGTGGATGATGATTTGATTTATCATAATACCATGGTGGAGGAATTATATAAATCATATGTTAAGTATCCAAATTGCATATCGGCACTAAGAGTTCATAAGATGCGGTTTGCTTCAGATGGTTCGTTAATGCCTTACATGAGTTGGATTTATGAATATAATAGTGAAATAGGAAGTAAATCTCACAGATATTTTGCAACTGGAACTGGTGGGGTTTTGTATCCTCCACATTCGCTGCATAAGGAAGCCACAAATCTGATGGTAATTAAAGAACGTTGCCACAACCATGACGACTTATGGCTCAAAGTCATGGAAGTGATGAATGGAACTAAGGTTGTAATTGCTGCTGATTCAAAATTAGCATCTTCTAAGGATATTCTGATTAATGATACTCAAAGGACTGGCCAGTGGCATGAGAATGTGGTTGAAGGTGGTAATGAAGTACAGACAGCAAGCGTGCTGGATTATTATTCTTCCTGGAAGAAAGAAGATAAAGGAATATTGGAAATTATGCAAATTGATTGATTCTCATGTTGTAAATAAAAACTGGAATTGGCAAAATTTATAATCATAGTAGTTAAAAATATTCAATGTCTTTTGTGGCTGTATCAGTTGTATG
>OGGX01000502.1_pt1 | contig 23654 bp, 19 predicted proteins | sample 1571331 | NCBI WGS metagenome assembly OGGX01 (sample SAMEA2582056, study PRJEB24529) | metagenome | biome: Human gut stool | place: China | collected 2011
AAAGATGATATTCTTATCCTGGACCCGGAGAGTGAGTTCGGCCAGCTGGTCAAGGCGCTGGGCGGCGAGGTGCTGCCAATTTCCCCGCACAGCAGCATCCACCTCAATGCACTGGATATCGACAGGGCCTATGGAGAGGGAAAGAACCCGCTGGTGGACAAGGTGAAGCTCATCCTGTCTATTTTTGAGCCGCTGACGGAAAACGGACTCACGGCAAAGCAGAGGTCAATTCTGGACCGCTGTGCAAGGCTGGTGTACCGGGGATATATACGCGGCGGGTATCGCGGCGCGCCGCCCACACTGGTGGATCTGCGCCGGGTATTGCTGGAGCAGCCCGAGGCAGAAGCGCGTGACCTCGCATTGGCGTCGGAACTGTACACCACCGGCAGCCTGAACATCTTTGCCCATCAGACAAATGTGAATACCGATGCGCGCATTTTGTGCTACGATATCCGGGAACTGGATGAACAGCTGCGGCCCGTGGGCATGGTGGTGACGCTGGACGCCATCTTCAACCGGGTGATCCGCAACTGGCGGCAGGGAAAGCGAACATGGATACTGGCCGATGAGTTCTACATTTTGTTCCGCTATTCTTTCAGCGCGGAGTTTTTCTACCGCCTGTTCAAACGGATGCGCAAATACAATGCGTTCATCACGGCGATATCGCAGAATGTGGACGAAATCCTGCGCTCGGACACCGCCCGCCTCATGCTGGCCAACAGTGAGCTGCTGGTGATGCTCAACCAGGCGGCGACGGACCGGGAGGAGCTGGCAAAGCTGCTGAACATTTCAGAGAACCAGCTCTCGTACATCACCAACGTGCCCGCGGGCCACGGGCTCATCCGCTGCGGCGGGGCAATCATCCCGTTCGAAAACAGTTTTCCGAAAAATACGAAGCTGTATCAGCTGATGACGACCAAGCCCAATGAAAAGTTTTGAATAATGGAAAGAACAGACTTGCGTTGAGCAGAGAATTGTTATACCATATACAGCGTTCAAGGGAGGCAGAGGTATATGGAAAACAACAATGTCAGCAATGCGGAGCGCACCGGGAAAGGCGTGACGTTTGAACGCATCCGCCGTATTACAGGCTATCTTGTGGGCACGGTGGACCGCTGGAATGACGCCAAAAAGGCGGAGCTGGACGACCGCGTCAAGCACGCATAACAAATCATATACAGGCAGCGCCCGTGGGGAAAGATCCTCACGGACGCTGCTTTTTTTTAGGAGGGAAGCCGCTGAGGGACATCAAAACAAGAGAACGCCGTAACGGAGCAGAGCTGCCCAAAACGCTTCGCCACGCTCCAAAAGAACTGGCCCAAAAAGGTCTGCGGGCCACCAAAGAAAAAGGGAAAGAACAACTACAGCAGGCGGCACAAAATGGGATGGGCGGTGTAGAGCAGGTATCCCCGGAAGAAACTGCCGGAGATCAGTTGCTGGGCAGGGCAGAAGAATGGGGCGGCACCGTTACTGCGGGCGGCAGGGATATGCTTTGTCGGATACCTGTCCGCGCGAATGCGGACAGACAAGCGAACCGGCTGGAGAAGCAGCAGGGGAATGCACCTGGCGGTCAGAACGCCCCGCAGGCGCGCTCTATCAAAGGAAAAAGTACACGCAAGCCCCACGCACAGCGGGGCGAGGCACACGTCCTCAAAACGGGCAGGCCCGCTGTAAAGGCCGCACGCCAGCCGGTAAAGACGCCGCAGGCAATCCACGCAGCCAAACAACAGGCGGCGCACACGGCGAAACATGCGGCACAGCGGGCACAGCGGGCGGCGGGGGCCGCGAAGAAAGCGGCAAGGGCGGCAGGCCGGGCGCTGATCAACACCGCCAGAGCCTGTATTGCCGCCGTTAAAAGCCTTGTAGCTGCATTGGCTGCGGGCGGCGGATTTGTGCTGTTCATCGTCCTGCTCATCTGCTTGATCGCCCTTGTGGCAGGTTCAGCGTTCGGCATTTTCTTTTCGTCTGAGCCGACAGGAAAAGGGGTGACACTGAAGCAGGCAGTACAGACGCTGAATGAGGAATACTACCAGAAGCTCAAAGGGATTGAAACTGCCATTCCACACGACCGGGTGGAATATGTCTCCGAAGATGGTTCGGTGGCCATCCCGTGGGAGGATGTGCTGGCGGTGTTCGCTGCAGACATTGCGGCGGACGAGCACGGCCAGCAGGTCGTGGCGCTGGATGATGTCCAGCTGGAGCAGCTGCGGGCTATTCTGGCGGATATGCACCAGATCAGCCACAGCACGCGCACGGTGGAACATGAGGAAGAGATCATCACCACGGATGAGGACGGCAACGAAGTGACGGAATGGGTGCCTGTGTCGGAAACGGTGTTGGAAATCAAAGTGTCGCACAAAACCACTGCAGAGATGGCGGCGATATATGGCTTCACCGCGCGTCAGAATGAACAGCTCGCGCTGCTATCTGACCCGCAGTATGACGCCCTGTGGATGACGCTGTTGGGCGGTTATGTCAGTGGTGGCGGGCAGATCATCGCTCCGGATGCCGATTGGGCAGGCACCGGCATCCTTGCGTGGCCTCTGCCGCAGAGCTTTACGATTACTTCAAATTTCGGGTATAGGCAGGACCCCTTTACAGGGGAACTGACCTATCACAATGGTACAGATATTGCAGCCCCGCAGGGCACGCCCGGCCTGGTAGCGCCAAGATACGAGGAAATCTATAGCAATGGTACCGACCCATGGGGCGGCAGCTATGGATATCATGTGAAAATCAACCACGGCGGCGGGATGGAGACGCTATACGCGCACTGCTTGGCTATTGCAGTAACGATAGGCCAGCAGGTGCGACAGGGCGAGATAATCGGCTATGTGGGCAGCACGGGAAACTCCACAGGAAATCATTTGCATTTTGAGGTGTGGGAAAATGGGAAGCGTAAAAATGCATTGGATTACTACGTTTGTTGAGTCAACAACGAAACAAAGCACGGGAACAATATTGCAGTTAATATCCCGGCGATCACCAGGGAAAGGCTGCTCACCGCGCCGGTAAGCTCACTCTGCTCGGAGGCTTTGGCCGTCCCGATCACATGGGAAGCAGTGCCGAATGCAACGCCCTGGGCGATAGGATCTATGATACGGAACAGCCGTGCGAACCAAGGTCCCAGCAGGCTGCCCAAAATACCTGTGGCGATGATAGCCGTCGTGGTGATGGCGGGGATGCCGCCCGAAAGTTCCGTTAAAGCGATGCCCATCGCCGTGGTGATGCTTTTGGGCAGCAACGATATCGTGAGAACCGGTTCAAAGCCAAACAGCGCCCCACCGGCCAGCACCGTTGCAAGGCAGGCTGCCGTACCGGCCGCTACGCCCGCGCAGATTGCCGGCAGGCTGCGGCGCAGCAGTCGCAGCTGGCTGTGCAGGGGAATGGCTAGGCACACGGTAGCCGGCGTCAGTAGCCAGGAGAAAGCGGAGGAGCCCGCCTGGTATGCCGTGTTCGGCAGCCCTGTCAGCCAAAGGGCTGCCAGTACCAGCAAAATGGAAATCAGCAGGGGGTTTGCCAGCGAAGAACGGACTTTATGTTGGAACCACAGGCCAAGTTGATAAGCCCCCAGTGTCAGCAGTACGGAAAACAGAGGGAGGCCCAGAAGCTCCTTCATTTTGCGTCGTGTCCCCCTTTCCGTTTCATCAAAAACTGTGTCATGCGGCCGCTGAGGACGAAGGTGAGCACGGTGGAAGCGGCTATCAGCAGACAGATGGACGCTAGCTGAGAGGCGATCAACTTCCAATGCTCTAGAATATTCACCGCCGGGGCGACAAACAGCACCGGCATGACCGACAGCAAAAAGCTGCCGACATCCTCGACCTGCTTCTGCTGGACCCAACCGCAGCACAGGGCTGCAAACAGCAGCAGCAGCCCGTAGACGGCAGCGGGAATGGGCAGGGGGACCAGCCGTTGCAGCGCTTCGCCCAAGAGGGTGAAGCTCAAAATGACGCAGAATTGGCGTAAATATTTCATCTTACCGCTCCTTACTTATCCGTGTTGGCTGTGACCCAACGTAATATTTTATCCGGTAAACTCTCGCTTGATAACGCGGTACTGCCAAAAAGCTGCCACAACAGCGACTGCTGCTGCGGCTATGTCCGCGATAATGGTAGCCCAGATGTTGCCCGTTTGTCCCAGCAGCCGATCCATGATGTAAAGGAGAGGCACAAGGAAAATCCCCTGGCGAAGAAGTGAAACCAGAGATGCTGCTTTGGCTTGTCCAATTGCTTGAAGAAAGCTGGAAGCAATATAATAAATACCTAAAAAAGGGCCGGTCAAGACGAGGAGTTCTACCATTTTCTGTCCAATAGTCAGCGCTTCCAGTTCTTTGAGGAACCAGGAAACGATCGTTTTCCCATATAGACAGCAGACCAGCGCCAAGGAACAGCCGACCGCAATCGTCAAAAATGTCAGTTTGCGCAGGGCTTCGCGAATGCGAGAGAGGTTTTGGGCGCCGTAGTTATAGGCCAGCAAAGGCTGTACCCCGATGGTGATCCCCATTTGTATGGTGGACACAAGAGTAGTCGCCTTTCCGGCAGCAGCGCGCCCGGCCAAAACAATGGTCCCATACCCAACCAACAACTGATTGGCAAAGGCGTGGGACAGCCCCACCAGTGTGCTGCTGATAAAATTGGGCAGGCCAATTGCCAGGATCTTCAGCATGGAGGCGGGATGCCTGAAGGATGGAAAAGGGGAAAGCGTGAGATGATCGCTTCGGCAGAATACATAATGGAGCAGGTAAACTGCCCCGGCCATATTGCCCAATACCGTTGCAATCGCAGCCCCACCTACGCCCATACGGAAAACAAGGATGAACAGCGGATCGAGAACGAGATTGACAGCGGTAGACAGCAGATGACAGAACATGCTGTCCTTCACCGCGCCTTCTGCGCGGATAAGATTTCCAAACGAAGTGGTGAACACCATGACAGGCGCCCCCCACGCGAGTACGGAGAGATATATTTTCGCAGAAGGCCAAATCTCTCCATTGGCGCCTAAAAAGCCAAGGATCGGCGTGCAGCCGAAGAGCAGTACAGCGCTGAACAGGCCGCCAAACAGGAGGCTGCCCCAACAGGTCAGGCTGGAATACAGTTTTACAAGTTCCCCGTCACGGCTTCCCAAGGTCTGTGCGATCAAAGCACAGCTTCCTCCGCCCAGCATACTGCCGATCGCCATCAAGATGTTGAAAACCGGGCCGGTGAGGGATACTGCCGCCACTTGCGCGGAATCGCCCATCTGCCCAATAAAGAACATGTCCGCCATGTTGTAAAAGACCATGACCAGCATGGAGAATATTGTGGGCAGGGCCATGGAAAAAACAGCATTCCAAATAGGGGCGTCCCGGAACAGGAACTCTTTTTTCTGCGAAAGCGGTTTTGTGGACATCCGACTTTTCATAAGCACCGCCTCTCTGCAACGCGTATGTTATATGTTAAATCATTGCACGGCTAAGAGTTCACCACATTGATAGGGCAGCCGTTCAGAAATGCGGATATATTTTTTTCAGTGCAGTCCATGATGCGCTGCCGGCTCTCCTTGGAAGCCCATGAAATGTGGGGGGTAATGAGGCAGTTCCGAGCTTGCAAAAGCGGATTGTCCGGGCGGATGGGCTCGGTGGAAACCACATCAAGACCTGCCGCATAAAGCTTTCCGGAATTGAGGGCGTCTGCCAGGTCCTGCTCGATGATCAGCTGGCCACGCGCGTTATTCAGCAGGATCGCCCCATCTTTCATCTTGGCAATCGTTTCCCGGTTGATGATGCCCTGTGTCTGAGGCAGCAAAGGGCAATGCAGGGCAATCACATCCGACTGTGCCAGCAGCGTATCCAAAGACACATAGGATGCAATGGAACGCCCTTCTTCATGAGCGTGAGGAGAAACAGCCAGCACATTCATGCCGAGCGCATGGGCAATCCGGCCGGTCTGCATTCCGATATGCCCAAACCCAATGATCCCCATGGTTTTTCCCGCAAGTTCGATCAACGGGAAATCCCAGTAACAGAAATCGGGGCAAGCACTCCACTTCCCGGCATGTACGGAGCGGCTGTGATCAGCTGCGTGATGGCAAATCTCCAATAACATCGCGATCGCAAATTGCGCAACTGCCTGCGTGCCATAAGCGGGAACATTCGAAACACAGATGTTCCTTCGGCGGGCGGCGGCACAGTCCACTACATTATAACCAGTGGCCAGCACGGCAATAAAGCGGATATGCGGGCAGGCGTTCAGCACGGCTTCCGAGACGGGCGTTTTATTGGTCACGACGATATCGGCCCCGCCGATCCTGCGGACGATTTCATTTTCATCCGCAGGATCGGTACGGTCATATACTGTCAAATCCCCGTATGTTTCCAACAAGGACCAGGAAAGGTCGCCGGGATTTTCTGTGTAACCATCCAAAATAACAATTTGCATTAGTCCGTTTCTCCTTCTACAGGTTTGGGGATTTGGTTCAGTGCGTGATTCAACTCTTTAACCATGGCTGGTGTAATAACTTTACCTGCTTGTTTCAGCATGGATTCCACAGAGGTGCGGTCCATCATGCGCTGGATGGATTCAGGAATGGTAATGTTGTGCGCCACATCGCCGCGCCCCTTTCGCGTCAATGCCCTGATCTCTTCCAGCAAAGCGGCACCGCGCGCCGTCTTTCTCACATCGCCCATGGTGTCCAGAATGGAGTAATACCCATCCCGGGTGACTTCCTCCGGTTTGTCGAACCAGTTTACAACAGGGCCGCCATTGGCATAGTAGGCCGGGTTTGGCGCCTCTGTCCTGCGGATGGAAATCGAATCCGAACATTGCCCGCTGCGCGCTTCGATGGTGTGCTCTCCGGTGAGAGGAATATGGAAGGTGAAAATTTTATCGGCGGTCTGGGAAGCAAATTCTTTCCCGTCTACATACAGCGTGACAGATGACTGGTTGGAGTATACTTTCACTTCAGTCACCGCCTCTGCGCGATCCACATAGCGGCGGCCGCATACGTGTACAAAAGGATCATTGGACAGATATGCCTTATAAATAAAGAAGGCATCCTTCCGTGTTTTGCGATCGAAGGTGACGAGCCCCTTCTGATTCTGTCCGGGCTTGCCCCCTTCGCTTCGTCCGTCTGCTGCAAAATCGAACATATTCCAGCAATGCATGGCCCAAATGTAAGGGCGCTCACTCCACATCTTCAGCATGTGCTCATGGTATAGGGCCTGATAGGTTTCGGAATAATCGCCCCGCTCCGGCTTTTCATTCTGATAAGCAGGGTTGGCGTCCGCACCGTATTCTGACAGGCCGATTACCGCATCGGGATGGGCGTTGTGGAAATCGTCGAACCAGGCGTCGTTGTCCTCTTTGCAGCCCAGATACCAGCCATAGTACAGGTTATAGCTGCGGATATCAGCCAGCATCACGAAAGGATCGTCCATATCCAGCATAAACGCGTGGGCCATCACGGTGGGGCGGGTGGCATCCAGCCGATGGCACAAATCGTTCAGCAGACGGTGGTTCTCCACCAAATCCTCGCTGACACCGCCGGCGGCCGTGATCTCGTTGGACAGGCCCCAGCACACGATGGACGGGTGGTTATAGTTCTGCACGATCAGCTCGGTCATCTGGCTGAGAGTGTTCTCCCGGCCCTCGGGCATGTGCTCGGTGATGTAGGGGATCTCGGCCCAGACGACCATGCCGTATTTGTCGCACAAATCGTAGAAATACCGGCTGTGCTGGTAGTGGGCCAGGCGCACGGTGTTGGCGCCCATCTCCCGCAGAAGGGCCATGTCCTCGTCGTGCTCCCGCTCGGTCAGGGCGCTGCCCAGGCCCTGGCGGTCCTGGTGGCGGGCCGCGCCGCACAGGCGATAGGGCCGGCCGTTGAGCAGGAACCCACGTTCCGGGTCAAAGCCGATGGTGCGGCAGCCGAAGGCTGTTTCCACACAGTCGCCGCTGTCCAGCTCGGCCTTGGCGGTGTACAGGTACGGGTCGTCCACGCCGTCCCACAGGCGCACGTTTTCCAGGGCGAACACGCTCTGCGCGCGCCCGCCCAGCACCTTGGCGTCCAATGTCTGATTGCCGATCGTGAATTTGACATGGCTTGCCGGGCCGCTCACCCGGGCCTCCACCGTCACCTGGGCGGTTTTCAGGTCCTCGGAGAGCCTGGGCGTCACGCGGATGCCCGGGCCGCCGTGATCGTCCAAAGCGAAGTGGGCGGCGGGCGCCACCAGCAGCCGCACCGGGCGGTACAGGCCGCCGTAGAAGGTGAAGTCGGCCTTTTGGGGATAGACCGTACGATTCCGGCTGTTGTCGACCGACACAGCCAGCAGGTTTTCTCCCTCATCCAGCGCCGCGGTAAGATTGACACGGAATGTGGAATACCCGCCCGCGTGGCGCGCCAGCTTGTCCCCGTTTAAGTACACCTCGGCTGTCATGGCGGCGCCCTCGAATTCAAGCCAGGCTTCTTCATCGGCTCCCAATTCCGGTTTTTCAAATTTCTTGACATACCAGCAGGTTCCGCGGTAGTAGTCGTTGCCCCCGTCCTGGCCGTCCTTGGCGTTCCAGGTGTGGGGCAGCGTTACAGCGTCGCCCTGGGCTAACGCGAACGCGGGACCATTGTTTTGACGCTGAAAGTACCAGTTGTTGTTAAAATCGATTGCTTTTCTCATATCACGATATCCTCCTACAGTAAATTTGTTCATCCTTCTGCCTTAATGAGTACAAAACGCTGAACATTGAAATCCGTTTGCAACAAGTATAGAAAGCCCTCTAAAAAGATGCTACCCAAAAAGAGCAACTAATTATAACAATTTAAGGCTGTTATAAAGGTAAGATGAAATTTTAACAATTTGTTTTGTATTTTGGATATGCAGAACGTGTAGAAAAGAATAAAATGAAATCGTTAAAGATTTACCTCTTTACCCAATGTAAATTCTTGAAAGAAGGTACTCATTGATGAAAATTGCAATTATGGAATCTTTGGCAGTCTCCGATCAGAAACTGGCAGAACTGAAAAAACCGTTTGAAGAAGCAGGCCATACCTTTGTGGAATATGAGAAAAGCACAGATGTGCCGACATTGATTGCGGAGGCAAAAGATGCTGATGTGATGGTCATTGCCAATATGCCCATGCCGGCGGAAGTGATCCGGGCCTGTGAGAATTTGAAATTTATTGATGTGGCTTTTACCGGCGTGGATCACGTGGGCCTGGATGCGGCGAAGGAAAAGAATGTGGCGGTCAGCAATGCGTCGGGCTATTCCAACGAAGCAGTGGCGGAACTGGTTTTAGGTATGGCGCTGTCACTGAGCCGCAATCTGACGGCAGTAGAGCGGCGCTGCCGTGACGGGGCGACCAAAGACGGCCTTGTGGGCTGGGAGCTCAAAGGAAAAACGGTGGGCATCATCGGGCTGGGGCGCATTGGCACGCGCACGGCGGAGTTGTTTAAGGCGTTTGGCTGTAAGATTTTGGCCTATGATGGGCATCCCTCTGAACAGGGTCGGACGTTGGCTGAATATGTGGATATGGACACGTTGCTTGCCGAGTCTGATATCGTTACCTTGCATTGCCCGCTGATTGATTCCACTCGCGGATTGATAGATGCAGCGAAATTAGCAAAAATGAAGAAAAGCGCTGTGCTGATCAACTGTGCCCGAGGCCCGGTGGTAGTGACGCAGGATTTGGCAGACGCGCTGGATAACGGCGTGATTGCCGGCGCCGGTATAGATGTGTTTGACAAAGAGCCGCCGCTGGATAAAACGGAACCGCTGCTCAATTGCAAAAACTGCCTTGTCACGCCCCATGTTGCATTTGCCAGTAAAGAATCCATGGTATTGCGGGCAGAAATCGTGTTTGACAATTTGGCCTCTTGGATCAAAGGGGAACAAAAAAATATCGTTTTATAATCCTTTTTGGATGGCGCGCAACAAAAAAGCCCGGCATTGGCCGGGCTTTTCTTGTAAAGCTGTAAGTTTGCTTTTATACTATAGGGTAGAGGAGGGATCTCAGATGAACGAGGGTCTGGAACAGAAGGTACAGTGGATTGGAGGATTATTTTCGTCTGCCGATGCCTTGTCGGTTTCGTGCTATGACGCACAGGGGGCGATCCTTGCCACAACCTGTCCGCAGGCAGAACTCATGGATCGCGCGATTGAAATGTGTGAGAGCAAATTGAGCGTATTCAACCACTTCAAAACGGCAACAAATCCGTATATAATGGGGCTGCCATTTGGCCTTGTATGGATCGCGGTAGCGGATAAAACGCAGATCCCCCCGCAGCACATCTATATGTTGGGCCCAGCGCGCAGCAGCAACGGATCGCTGCGGCAGATCCAACTGGGGCTTGAACACTGTGAGCGAAAATATCCCGGACAATATCCGATTATGGAAATTGCAAAATCTTTGGAAAACATTCAAGTGATTTCCGGTAATTTGTTGTATCGTTATGCTTTGATGCTCCATTATATATTGAATGAAGAACAATTAACTTTGAACGATATTTCTACACGCACGGACACCAATAACTTAAACAGAAAAAACTGGATGAAAACACGTGATCGGCATCAAAACTATATGGCAGAACAGGCATTGATGCAAATGGTGAGAGAGGGCGACATGAATTACGAAAGTGCTTTGCGCAGGGCGCAAAGCGTGGGAACAGGGGTGCAGCTTGACCAATCGAATGCGCTGCGTGCATCAAAAGATTCTGTCATTATTTTTACCTCAAACTGTACACGGGCGGCCATCCAGGGGGGGCTTTCTCCGGACGAAGCATTTACCGTAGGGGATCAGTATATTCAAGATGTGGAGAATAGCAATGATCTTTCAGAGTTGACTGCAATCAGCCACACCATGTATGAGGATTTTATCAAACGGGTACATAAAAGAAGAAGCAACCCGAAATTATCTTCAATCGTTCAGCGTTGCTGTGATTATATAGAAATGCATGTGGAAGAAAAACTGCGCATTCGCGATTTGGCACAAAAATTAGGCTATACGGAATATTATCTTTCAAAACGCTTCAAAAAAGAAGTGGGAGTGACGATCAACACCTATATCAAATATGTCAAGGTGGAGCGGGCCAAGCTGCTGCTGTCAACAACGAATTTGGATGTTGGGGAAATCAGTGAAGTGCTGTGCTTTTCTTCCCGGAGTTATTTGGGAGAGGTGTTCGCTGAAGTCACGGGTTTTACGCCGGCACAGTACCGGCAGCAGTGCAGAAAATAATATGTAAAAACCCTGCGCTGCAAAAAATGCATGGATTTTGATGTGTTAACAGGGAAAGGCCTTATCCGGCGTAACTGCTTGGATAAGGTTTTTTGTTTGCAGAAAGTGAGGGACCCTTATGGAAAAGGCAGTTGCTCTGGTAAAAAGGGATGGTATAAAAAAACAAAAATAGTTATCAGAATTTAGAGTAAATTGTGATTGATGATGAATTTTTGAGAACATGTTGCGTTTTTTGGATAGTCAGCAAAAGAAAGAGACTGTATCATAAATAAAGTCAAAACACAGGTGACAGGATGATTGAGAAACGCGGACCCTTTCAATACAGAGTGTGGAAAATAATTTGAGGAGATTGATACTTATGAAATATTATCAAGAGAAAGGCAGAGAAATTCCGATAATTGAGACGGATGTGTTCATTGCCGGAGCTGGGACGGCGGGCTGTATCGCGGCTATCGCGGCTGCCCGTGCGGGCGCACGGGTGGTGTTGGCGGAGAAAATGCCTGTGCCTGGGGGCACCTATACAAATGGCGGCATTGGTACATCCAGCTTTTTTTCAGCTCCCAAAGATGACCGGCAGACAGTTCGTATTGTTGATGGTATCCCTTATGAGCTGGCCCTCCGGCTGGAAAAGGAAGGCGGCGCCACCGGGTTCATCCATACACCGAAAGATGATCACCGCGGGGGATATCGCTTTGTGGGAGACCATGAGGTGTACAAAGCGGTTATCAGCGAGATGCTGATGGAAGCCGGGGTAACGGTCTACCTGCAAACAATGTTTTGCGGTGTGGTGATGGACGGTTCACGGATTCAAGCCGCCCTGGTGGAGAATAAGGACGGCCGACAGGCCATATTTGCAAAACAATATATTGATGCATCCGGCGATGGAGATATTGCAAAATTTGCAGGTGCAGAACAGATTGAGAATTGGCAAAATTATGACCAGGTATGCGGCGGGCCAACGGGCTTGGTCTTTGGCATGGCAGGTGTTGACTTTGACCGTCTGATCGCGGAAAACGAAGGCGCGGTACGCGTTTCCTATCAAAAGCCCGCGGCGGACGGAACGCCCACATTGAAGCTGTCTTTTTGCCATCTGCGCGACCCCGAACGCTACAAAGCGCTGGCCGATTTGGATATCAACTTCTTTACCGGCATCCAATCCATCCATCCGGGTGAAGCAACGTACATTAACAATTCAAAAGGCGTAAAGGTCGATGCCAGCAAGGCGGAAGATTTGAGCATGGCGGAAATGAAGCTGCGGGTAAAAATCTTGCGTATGGCCCAGGCGTTCAAAGCCTGTGTGCCGGGGTTCGAGCACGCATATCTGTCTTGGGCCGCTACGCAGATCGGGATCCGGGCCAGCAAAATCACCGTTTGCGATAAAACCATTACGCAGGAAGAGATCAGCAATGCCGCACGCTTTGAGGATGAGATCGGCCTGTATGCATTCCACGATCTGGCGCCCAAAAAACCAGAGCTGTTTGCAAAAGATCCCGGATTTTACGGCTTCCCCTACCGGATGCTGCTGGCCAAAGGATGCGACAACCTGCTGATGGCCGGCCGCTGTGTGACCGAAGAGATCCAGGCGCATATGTCCACGCGCAATACGGTGGGCTGTATGGTGATGGGCCAGGGGGCCGGAGTCGCGGCGGCGCTGTGTGCGCAGGCAGATTGCGGTACAAGGCAGCTGGCATATCCGAAGCTGAAAAAAGCCTTGCTGGAGCAGAACGTCATTTTGGAAGTTTAAGTTTTGAAAATAAGAAGGAGATGATAGCTTTTTAACTGAAACAGCGTTCATAATGATCCAAGTAAAATAAAGGAAAAGGGGAGTTATCATGGAAAATTCTACATCGTCCGTTTATTACGGCGTAAGCAAACCTCGGATATTCTTGGCTTCAATGATCCAATCCAGCAATACTCTATTTAAGATCGCCATGGGCTCGTTGACCTATATCGCTACGGGCGGGTTCGGCCTCACCGTGTTGCTTGCAGGCTGGATCGCCTCCGCGGCACGTATCTTTGACGGAATTACAGACCCCATTGCGGCATGGTTTGTTCCCAAGGTGCGCTCGCGGTTCGGCGTGGCGAGCCCGACGATATTTTTAGGATACTTCCTGCAGCTCGTTACGGTCTTTCTTTTATATCATGTATGCCCGGGGAAAACCACCAGCGTGATTCTTTATGCCGTGCTTTATTTTGTCAATATTATCGGATATACACTGCTGAACATGGGGAACGAACTGCTGCAGAATATCATTACAAACGACCCCCAAAAAAGGCCCTTGGTATTTCGATACGCTGCAACAGTAACGAGCCTTGTCACAATGGTTTATTCGCTGTATCGGGCGAAAATTTTATTCCCTAAATACGGAGAGATTTCGCTGCCGTATCTTAAAGAACTAACCACGGTGATTTTTATTTTAGCTACTGTCATGGTAGTGGTCGGACTGATTGCAGCGGCACCGATTGACAATGCGAAAAATTTCGAAAGGGATTTTCACGGCGCGACAAAGTTCAAGTTGAAGGATATTTGGAATTTGGTCGCTCATAACCCTGCGTTTCTCACCTGCTTCCTGTCCAAGGCGACAGACAAAGTGGCTTCTGAAACTGCGTCCAATTCCGCTATAAGCGTCCTTCTGTTCGGAATTGTGATTGGCAATTATGCGTTCATGGGAGATATTTCTGTTTACAATACCATTATTTCACTGATTCTCATTTGGGTCGTTACAGGAAGGGCGAAAAAGAAGGGAAATGCGGATGCGTATATCCGCTGGAGCTGGATCAATATCGGTATGGCTGTGGTTACCGCGATCTTCATGATCGTTATTGATACAACAAAAATCAGCGTTTCCTTTGTTCCCACTACTATTTTCGTCGTTTTGTATGGTGTAATGCGTGCTTTTAAACAAGCAACAAATGCATCGATCAATTCCCTTCAGGTCGATATCGTAGACTACGAGTTCTATCTGCATGGTAAATATTTGGGGCCGCTTGTGAGCTCTGTATCGAACGTTTTAGGTAAAATCTTTGACTCTATTTCCTCTGTGATTATTGCCGGATGCCTGGGAATGCTGGGCTATATCGGTACGATGCCGCAACCGGGCGATGCTATGTCGAACGCATTGCTGGGGGTGACGTTGTTCCTCTGGCTGGGCATCCCGGCGGTGGGCTCTCTGGCTTCTGTAATTGCCATGCACTGGTATCCGCTGTCAAAAGAGAAAATGGTGGAAGTCCAAACGGCCAATAAAGCTCGCCGAGAGCAAAATGCCGCGGCTTACGAAGCGGAACAGGCTGCAAAGGAAAATGTCGGAGCAAATAGCGCGAAGGAATAGTATAATCTTCCTTACCAGGTAATTTCGCCTACTTATTCAATTAGGCAAAAAGAGATAGGCTTCATCATGAGAGGCCTGTCTCTTTTTGTTTCTCTCAGAATCATAGTAAATGCAGAACATAGGAATACGGGAAAATAATAAGAAGGCTGAATGAAGCAAATAGTTAAAAAGCACTAAAAATGGACGCAATTGCAGGAATGTATTGCGTCCATTTTTTGTTTTATGCATTTACCAACCCCATATCCGTGATATACAGGGATCGTTCACCTCCAGCCAATCTGAAATTCAAAAATTCAGATTGGCTGGAGGAAACGGCGATGGCATACAACCATCGGAAAGCGGAGCTGGAATGGCTCAGCTGGAAAGAAAAAGAAGAAAAACAACTGCGGGAGCTGGGAGTGGATGAGGATACTATTCAGCGTCTGCATACATATGATTGTCAGCAATTTAATAAGGAGCGGCAGTACCAGCAACGTTGGCAGGACGAGCCAAACCAAATAGAAAAGCAGATTGAGTCGGAACCGTCCGTGTATACGGTAGAAGCGTTGCTGGACGAAATCGAAAACATGCAGCTATGGGAGGTGTTGAAGAAAGCGGACAAGCTCACACTGGAAATGCTGGTGATGAGAATGCAGGGCTTTTCCAGCAGAGATATTTCTCACTCAACTGGCGTACCGGAACTGGCAATTAATAACCGTATCGCAAGACTTCGAAAAAAATTAAAGAAATTTTTATGAGTGCGATATAAAATGGCATTTTTCCTGGGCTATTAAGTGAAAGGCGGTCAAAACACCTTTCACCTGTAGCTTGACAACTGCATACCAGCACGGCAGGTACGTTCCCGCCCATACGAGCGACACCGGGAAAAGCGCCAAGACGTGCAGGTGGCCGCACTGCTGCCCCCTTAGGACGGCAGTGTGCCAGCCTGCGCCGAGCGATGCATTTTGCCCGAAAAGGAGTTGAAGCGACCTCTTTTGCGTTTGACCATGGAGTGGGGGATAATGACACACCTGTTGCCCGGCACGTCAGACCGGGTGGCCGACCTCGGGTTGTAATCAGTAAGACCCCTGGGGAGCCAGTGAGCGGCTGTAAGCGATCAGCCCGCCTGCCGTGTTCCCATGTGCGCGGGGGGCGAGCTGCAAATACGGCACAGAAAACTAAAGCAGAAGATGAAAACGATACTGTCGTTGACGTCGAATCCGTGCGGCGCAGAGAACAAGGCTCTGCGCCGCATCAGTTTGCCGCCAACGGCAGACAGATCGGGAGAGATGCCGTATAAAAGAAAAAACATCGCATGAAAAGACGCACACCCTGGCAGATCACATTTTTCGCAACCTGTTACCGGAACACGGGCTTGTCGTGCGCGAGACACAGATCGCACTGTGTCATGCCATGCTGGACTCCTTGTTTGAAGGGAGAATAACACTTTGTGATGCAGGCGTTGGGATCGGCAAAACCCATGCGTATCTGGTCGCCTGCCTGCTTTGGCAGATCTACCGGCCGGCACAGCTGCCGCGCACAGTCGTGATATCAACCTCCAGTGTGGCGCTGCAGAGCGCGATATTGAAGGAATATCTACCGCTTTTGTCCCATGTACTGGTGCAGGCAGGCATATTGGATGCGCCTGTCCGCGCAATCGTGCGCAAGGGAAAAGAACGGTTCGTGTGTGAACAGAGGCTGGCAGAAAGATTGGTACAGGTTTTGAGCAAAGCCCATCGTAGCAGCCGGCAGGAAGCTGCGCTCCGTGCCTTGGAGAAAACCTGTGATTTGGACGAGGCGCTGGGGCTTTCCAGCTTTGAGCGCCGCCATGTATGCGTACCGCCTTTTTGCCAGCGCGATTGCACAGCTCGTGATTTTTGCCGTTATCAGAAATATCTGCGGGATGCCCAGGAAGCTGATATCATGATACAGATATGCAACCACAATTATCTGCTGGCGGATGCGGCGCACCGGCAGCAAGAGCTCCGCCCGCTTTTGAAGAATTATCATGTGCTGGTGGTGGATGAAGCCCACAAGCTGCCGGAAGCCGCCCGCCAGATGTACAGCCGCAGTGTGTCGCAGGAGGATTTGCGCGCATTTTGCCGCCTGCTGCAGAGAGCGCATTTGTCGCGGGAAGCCGGCCGGTTGGCTGAAGTACAGGCGGCGCTGTCCGCCGCTTTAGTGAGGGACGACCGACTGGAGGAAGAAGCAAGGGCAGCCTTTGTACTTACGCCGCCGTGCACCCGCGCACTGGAGGCCGCCATCACCTGCCTGCGGCAACTTACCGCGCGTTTGGCGATCTGTCTTCCAAGATGGGAGGTAAAGCAACTCAAGGATATGGCGGACACGCTGGAACTGTTTCAACACGATGACCCGCGCTGTGTTTTGTATGTGCAGTACGACAGACAGGGAGCGCCTACGCTCTGCGCGGCCAGCCGGGAAGTATCTGCCCAGATGGAGCGGGCGCTATGGGCAACAGGCAGGCCTGCGATTCTCACATCAGGCACCTTAGTGTCGGGCGGCAGTTTTGCACGGATCAAGCAAATGCTGGGGCTGGAAAGAAATACACGAACCGGCTCCTTTGAAGCAGTTTCACCATTCAATTACAAGCAAAATTGTCTGCTGTACATTCCCAAAGATATGCCATCTCCCGGCAACAGGAGAAATGTGGAGGCACTTGCGCAGCGCATTGAAGAATTGGTAAAAGCAGTTCACGGCCATGCACTGGTGCTGTTCACATCTTATCGCTTGATGGGTGAAGTACACGCGCTGCTGCGAGGGCGCCTGCCATTTCCGCTGCTGGAGGTGTGGCGCAATGGGCAGCAGATCATCCGCCTGTTCAAGAATCTGCCCAATGCGGTGCTGTTTGCTGCTGGCCCCTGCTGGGAGGGGATAGATTTTCCGGGCGATATGGTATCGCTGTTGGTGATCGCGCGGCTGCCATTCCAGGTGCCAGACCCCCTCAGTGAGGCGGAAAAAATGTACTATCCCAGCTTTCATGATTACATCCAGGCAGTGGTGCTGCCGGATATGCAGCGCAAGCTGCGACAGGGGTTTGGTCGGGCCATCCGAACAGAAACAGATACCTGCGTGGCGGCGATTTTGGACCAGCGTGCCCAAGAAGGGCAGAGATACCATACGGCTGTGCTGGAAGCCCTGCCAGAGTGCCGGATAACGAGCAGCGTGGAGCATGTAGCACAGTTCATTCGGGAGCGCAAGGCGCCAGAATACTTTTGTTAAAACCTTGAGGAAACATTATATATAGGAGAGAGGATAACATGAATCAGAAATACTTAATGGGTATGGCTGCAGAAGGTGGGCAGAGCGTTGTGTTTGAAGCAACAGCGCCTAATGTGGCGGCATTTATCAGCCAAAACAGAATGGCACCGGAATTATTAATCTGTACGTTAGATTATAAGATGTTTTTGACAGCGCGTAGAGGGATGGTCGATATATGCCCGGATCGCAAATTTTTGGTGCAGGAGTTGTTGCCTGCACTTGTGCCAATGCAAACGGGGCAGGTACAGGATATGCCGCTGGCGATCGTGCCGCGCGAGAGCGTGCAGGATGAAGAATGCCCGCAGCCGGACTGGAATTATCTGCGGTGGGATGGATATGATAACGAGAAATTTGAAAAGATCATGGATGGAAGCGTGCTGCTAAACTATGAGTTTCTCAGTGAAACGATACCAATGGAACTGCGCATTGGTCAATATGAAGATGGCAGCGGCCTTGCTCTTGAGTTGGTATCATGGGAGGAAAAGGAACCGGAGGATTGGGATACGATCACCGTAAATTTGAGTGTACCATGTGAGAAAGATCATGCCTTTGTCGACATCAATAACTCGGGTGGGCAGGAGATTTGCCAGTGGATTGAGGAAAACGGTTTGGGAAAAGCTACCGGCAGGCAGCAAAGCAGTGGTTTTTGCATTTATCCGGAGTATCACTTCGATGCCAGGCGCTTGAAGGAATTGGATCGGGAGGGGTATGAAAAATATGTCGCGGGACTGCAGCAGCGCGGCAGGTCGGCCAAGTCAAACAGCAGACCAGTAAGATAAGACAAGAGTATGTTGCACGGGAAAAGCCGACTGGTGGAAACCAGTCGGCTCTCCTATTGTCGGGAGGTGTGAAAATGTATGATGTGCGAAATTTGAAGCCATGGGTGTACGCCCGCAGCAGTTCTCCTCACCCCGAAGTGCTGATCCGGCAGATGAAAGGGCTGTTGACAGATGCAGAACAAAATGGGTGGCAGATTGTTGGAACCTCGCAGGATATGAGTACAGGCCGCACTTTAGCCCGAATGGGCCTACGGGAAGCGCAGAGGGCAATCCGACAGCAACAGGCCAATGCCTTGCTGGTGGAGAATGTGGGGAAAATAAGTCATGACTACTCCACGGCGCTGCATGTTCTGGAATTTTTGCAGGATCACGGCGCTGTTCTTCTTTGTACACAGAGCGATGTGCGGTATGAATTACACATCAAGGACTTGTCGCAAATTCTGCATCAACGGGCGGCGAGGAAAAGGCTGGGACTGCCGTGGTGGACGGGAGGCGAAAGTTTTGCAAAAGGCTGTTAATCCAGTGGAAATGCTCGAGCGTGAATATGGAAAATATCATGTGAGGATATACTTTGCAAAGGATGATGTATGCGAAGCGGAGGAAAAGCTGCTGGATGCAATCATGCAAAGTTATCGGCAGCGGGTGGAACGGGACGGCTAGAAAACTTGCCAGATGATAGAACAGCAGAATGTCCGCTGTCAAGTGAGCCAGAATTAAATCTGGTCGAGATTAACCAAGGAGGGTGTCGGCAACAGAATTTAAAATTGACGTTTAAGAATTATTATGGTAATATAAACATACAATAAAAGGAGATGATGCATCATCTCCTTTGGGCTGATCGCAAGATCCGGGTCCATCGAGGGCGGGGAAGTTCCCCGCCATTTTTTATATGCAGGATGTGGAAGAAATGAAGGAACTAAGTGTTTTTATTGATGAATCGGGGGACTTTGGCGAATATAAGCCCCATTCACCTTATTATATTATCACAATGGTCTTTCACAACCAAGATGTTATAATTACAGACGCAGTTGCCAATTTGGATCGTGAACTTGACTATATTGGAATAAAGCGGCATTGCATTCATACGGGGCCTATTATTCGTAAAGAAGAAGATTATGCTTTTTTAACAATCACGGAGAGACGTAGAATCTTCAATAAAATGATAGCGTTTATTCGGCAGATCGATATTCGGTATAAATGTTTTTCAATAGAAAAAAGGCAGGTTCATGATGCTGTTGAGGCATCGGGACGGTTATCAAAACAAATAGCGGCATTTGTTCGGGAACACTACAGCGATTTTTTGGCATTTGATGATGTAAAAATATACTATGATAATGGCCAGGTGGAAGTAACGAAAATATTATCATCGGTATTTAACGCATTACTGCCTAATGTGGAATTTCGAAAGGTTGTGCCGTCAAACTATAAGCTGTTTCAAGTGGCAGATTTGTTGTGTACGATGCACTTGATTTAAATGAAAGTAAGTAGTGGGACAATGTCCAAGTCTGAGATGGCTTTTTTGGAAATATGCGAGATTTGAATAAAAACTATCTCAAAATGCTAAAGCATAAAGAATGGCTTTAAATCCTTTTCCAATTTAGAAGTCATAGTTGAAGTCAAGTAGCAGTAAAGCGCTGCAGTTCACACAGCTTTTAAGGGCGTTTTTTCTCCGTTTTGGTGATAGCTTTTCCTTATATAATAAGGTAATGTTGAGTAGGGAAGTGGAGAGTCGTTCCCGAAGCACCTTGAAAACAGAATAGCTGATCTGAATTGTAGGCACTACCTGCAAGGAGGACAGAGCAGTGGATTATACCAATCAATATGGAGAAGTGATCGCTATACCAGTGGCTGATGAAGTGTGGCTGGACGATGAATTTTTTGCAAAGGAGATGGCTAAACTGCCGCCTGATGCGCCGCGCGCGGGACTCGCCTATCGAGTGTCGACCAAAGGACAGGTGGATCATGACGATATACCGATGCAGAAAATCGAGTGCCGCAAATTCTGTGTGCAGCATGGCTGGCGCGTGGTGGAAGAAAAGGCAGAAAAGGGCGTGTCCGGCTCAAAGGTTTCAGCAGAGAAGCGGGACGTCATCCAATTCTATAAGACGTTGGCCGAACAAAAAGGGATCGATATTTTACTGGTATACCTTTTTGACCGGCTGGGCCGCATCGAAAGCGAAACGCCGTTTGTGCTGGAGTGGTTCGTAAAGCACGGCGTCCAAGTGTGGAGCACACGCGAGGGCGAGCAGCGCATTGAAAACCATACAGACAAGCTGTTGAATTACATTCGGTTTTGGCAGGCGGCAGGCGAGTCAGCAAAGACATCGGAACGTGTGTCAACGCGCATTCAGCAGCTGAACTCGAGTGGATATTATTCTGGAGGCACGGTGCCATACGGATACCGGGCCGTATATAAGGGTCGGACGAATAAGAAAGGCTTGCCGGTAAAGGATTTGGAAATAGAGCCGGCTGAAGCGCCCATCGTTCGTGAGATCTTTGAAAAAACAGCCCAAGAGGGTCAGAGCTCCTACGCATTGGCAGACATACTGAACTGCCGCGGCCTGCGCACACATAGCGGTGCGAAATTCACATCCAACCATATCCTGCGTATTATCCGGCACGAGGGATATACAGGGTATATCATCACAAAGAGCGTCCGCTCACAGCACATTCCAGAACTGCAGATCATAGACTCGGAACTGTTTAAAGAAGCCAATAAAATGGCGGATCTGCGCTGCAGTGCAAACGCGGAAGCCAGAAAGGTCGCTCACAAGGCCGCAAATGGAACACTGCTGGCAGGCATTGTGTACTGTGCACATTGCGGAGCAAAGATGTCGGGCTTTATGCATAAGGACCGTTACAAACTGCATGACGGAACAGTAGTGGAAGCATTAAAACCAAAATACAATTGTTTTCAGCGTGCGCAACACCTCAGAAAATGTGATGGACAGGCAATATATCTGGCTGACAGAGTAGACGCTATCGTACTGGAAATAGCCCGCGGACTGTTCAGCTGTATTCAGCGTTCGCCCAAAGATAAACTCCTGGAACAGAAAATACGGCAGGAGTATAAAGAGAAACGCCAGCAAAAGCGCGTCCTTGAAAAGAAGGTAAAGGATTGTGAACACGCTCTTGAACGCTACGAAAACGAAGTGCTCAAATGTCTGGATGGGCAGAGCAGCTTTACAGAAGGGATGCTGGCGCGTTTGATTGCGAAAGCTGAAGGTGAGCTGAAGATTGCCCGCCGGGAATATGCGGCGGCAATTTCGGCAGAGAATGATGAACAGGAGGCGGCGCAGAAAATCAAGGCTTGTTACCGGCAGTTTTGCGGATGGGCTGAAGAATTTGAAATGGCGTCTCTCCCGCGTAAGCGCGTCATACTCGGCCAGCTGTTTGAAAAAATAGAGGTCGGAAAAGGCTATGAAGTGACCGCCCATATAAATATGAGCTATCAGCAGTTCATAAATTTGGGCGAAACAGATGAAATCCGGCAAATCACTCAAGCGAATGTCGCTGGCGAAGAAGTGGCTTAAAATCAAGGGAAAATTCGGTTGCTTACTGCTCTGAGCGAGAAACTGCCCCGGTTGGTAGAGCAGCTGACTCTTAATCAGCGGGCCCAGGGTTCGAGTCCCTGAAAGTGCACCATTATCAGCAAACTCGAACTTGCTCTTGTATGAGAGCGAGTTCGGGTTTATTTTTTGTCTGGGCATAATTTTAAAGTAGAGCAAACAGGCCGCACAGGAGAGACATCTCCCGCGCGGCCTGTTTGCTCTCTATGGAATTTGAACGCATTCCGCAAACTGTTCGAAAGATATCTCCCCTACCTGGTATTTGACCATTGTCTTCTGCGCGGGTCACGCCATTTGTTGTAGGCCTCGCGCATTTTGGCGTTTCCCTGTGCGTAGGCGCAGTGCATCTGGTATTTGTTCCGCAGCTGCTGGTAGAGCTGCCGCATCTTATCCGCTTTCAGGTGGAAGATACGGAGGACCGTCTGCATCCAGTCTTGGATGGATACGCGCTCTTACTGGGCGGCGGTAAGAATCATGCTGCGGCGTGTCAACGATTTTTTCAGAAGTTCTGCGGAAGCGCCGCCGTGAGTAATCGGTGACGCGGCAGAACCAGACGCAGCAGCGGAGCTGGGGAGATGCAGTTGTGAGCAGATGGAATGAGCAGGCGCCGGGGACAGCCCGGCGGAAAGAAGACCGGACAGGTTAAAGGAAAACAGGTACATGGCGGAACGGGAAAGTAACAGGCGAAAAGAAAATACGGCACGGCAGGGTGTGCCGGTGGAGGATTTGAAGCCGTTTGCAAGGTTCTTACTTCCGAAACTTCAGGTGTTTTACGAAACGGAAGAAGGACAACGGGCGTTTCAGGAATGGAAAAAAGAAACAATGATTAAAACATCATACTGCATAGAGTAAACAGAAAAACGGCCGGGAGAGAGATTTCCCGGTCGTTCTATATGAATTCTGACTGAAAATAAAAATATTTGAATTAACCTGTCCCCAAATGGGGTAGTCGCTGGTTATAATGGGTGTAAGGGAAAGGCGGTGGCACTCGTTTGAAATTCGATAAAACGGCTCAACAACGTTTCACAGACTTATATAAGCGCTATTATAAGTTGATGTATCATGTCGCATTTGAGGTGCTACATAATCGAGTCACAACGGAAGATGTAGTGCATACATCCTGCGTGCGTGTTCTGGAGCATTTTTCGCAAGTGTCCGCAATTGACAGCCCCCAAACAAGAAACTTTGTTGCGATCATTACCAAACGCATTGCCCTTACAGAATGTTCGCGAATGAAACGTGAAGTGCCGGCAGACGTGCCGACAGAGTTGGAAAATTTTGATGATCTGCATGAAACGCCCGTTGTCGCTGTGGAACGGCGTGATGCGCAAACAGCGTTGCTGATGGAAATACGGCGATTAGGCGCTGAGGATCAAGATATTTTGATGTTAAAATACGACAACAAATTTACAGTCGTGCAGATTGCACAGGCGCTGAACATGGATGCACAAGTCGTAAAAAAACGGCTGCAGCGCATTCGGGCGCGCCTAAAATCTGCGCTTGAAGAGAAAGGGTAT
>OGGX01000513.1_pt1 | contig 23334 bp, 21 predicted proteins | sample 1571331 | NCBI WGS metagenome assembly OGGX01 (sample SAMEA2582056, study PRJEB24529) | metagenome | biome: Human gut stool | place: China | collected 2011
TAAAGCGATACCGGTCAGCCTGGGGTTCTTACTGGGAGGTGTTGTCTTCAGGATTCTGGTCAGACCGATGCCGGGAAGAAGAATTCGCACCTTACTGGGACATTCAGAGCATCTTTCGTTTGTACTCAAGGTCATGACAGGAATGTTTTTATATCTTTTTTTGAATCTGCTGATCTATCAAACAAGAGAGAATGGACTTTTGCTTAAACTATGGGGAATCAAATCCTGCGTGTTTGTGACCGCAGGCACTTACCTGGGGATACGTTTTTCCCAGCAAATGTGTGATTTATCCGATTTTCGGAACAGAAACCATCTAATCCGACAGGAACTGCTTTTGAAGTCCCGGGAAGAAGAGAAACTACGGGTCGAGGCCTATCAAGATACGCTGACCGGCTGCTATACCCGCTTGTATGCCGAGAAGGAGCTGTCCCGGCTACTGAAAGAGGAGATACCGTTTTCCATGTGTTTTGCTGATTTGGACGGCTTAAAACAGGTCAATGACCGATACGGGCATGAGGCGGGGGACCAATACCTCGCCGCCGTGGCTGCTGTGCTCTCAGACATCTGTGGTGATCAGGATATACTTACCCGGTATGGTGGAGACGAATTTCTTGCTTTATTTCCGATGCAGTCCACGGTGGTTATATCAAACCGGCTGCAGGAGGCTGTTCGGAAACTGCGGGAATCCGGGAAGTCAGAACGGATTTCCTTCCCCATGTCGTTGAGTTTTGGCATTGTCGGCAGCAGCGAGAGTGAGGACATGAAGGAACTGTTCCGGATTGCTGATAAGAGAATGTATGCCAGAAAGAACCACAAATGCTGGATGGAACAATGCCGAGAATAAAGCCAGCGGATAGGTTCAAGCAGATGATTTCTTCATAAGAGGGAGGAATACTATGTATCAATGCAATCTACAAATCTCTGTTTTCAGTTACCAGTCTGTGATTGGAGAGGTGATCCGCAAAATCCCCCAACTGGAATATGTTTCACACTGCGTAATTAAAAGGGCAATTCCCGACCAACGGATGCTGGAGGAAAGCCTGGTAGTAGTCTAGGATTTAGGGCCGGAACTTTTCCACTCAAGACTGCGCACACGCTGCAAAAAAAGCCCTGCTGATTTACTGTGGGGAACATAAACAGCTCTGCACCTTTGACCTGTTGGAACTGAGGGCCACAAGTGAAATATGGGAATTGTCTTATAGTTAGGAACGCGTGCAGTTACGCATGGAAGACCTATTCAGGCGTATGAAACAAGAGTATGATCTTAATATATGCCTAGAATCTGCATCTGAAAGGATCGTCGGTTGAAACAAGAGCCCTGTAATTGTTATTCTTTAAATGGAAAAGTCTGCCGATAAAGGAAGGATACTATGAATAAAGCGAATAAAGCACTGACGAGGAATTATAAGAGGCTGGTTCTTGCTGTCCTTTTGTTTTTGACAGCTTTATTTATACTCCTCTATTATTATATAGAAGCTAAAAAGTTGACATTTTTGGAGAGTTCGGCGAATCTGGGGGAGGTGTCCCGCCAGATGTCCGAGTCTATTGAGCAGCAGTGTGAGGACCGGTGGAAAGCGCTGGATATGCTCAGCCGTTACCTGTGTGACGCAGGGGATGATCCGGAGGCGGAGAATCGTTTCATTGAGCAGGCGCAGCTTCAATGGGGATTTGACTCTCTGTGTCTGGTGGACAAGGATTCTACCTACTATGACAATGAGAGGGAATTTTCCATGCTGACCCAGAAGGACGTGACGGAAAGGCTGATAGCCGGACGTGAGCGGATTATACTGGATGATGTGATTTATGGCGATACGAGACAGATGATTTTTCTTCTGCCTGTGGATAATCTGATTATTCAGGGACATGAGTTCCAGGCGGTAGGGCTGCGTTATGGCAGCGGCAATATTTTTGATATTCTCTCAATCGGCGCTTTTGGCGGTCAGAGCGATTTATATATTACGTATAAAGATGGTACGACTCTGTACCGTTCCGCCCATGGGGCGGGAATTGATGGCTACAACCTGTTCAACAGCCTGGAGCCGTATATATTTACCGAGGGTTCTGTCCAGGAGCTGCGGGATGGATGGAGCGGGGATGGCAGTCTGCTTACGGTGCGTTGGGAAGGAGGGCTTTATTATATCAATCAGATGCCTATTGACGTGGGGGACTGGCAGCTTGTGATGATGGTACCGGTTAGTGCTGTCAGCGGCAGTATGAACCGTTTTTCCCGGCTTTCCGGTCTGTGTCTGGGAGCGGTGGCAGCGCTGCTTTTAGCAGCAGTCGCCCTGTTCTATACCGATTTTATGAAACGCAGCCTCTGCGCTGAGGAGGAGGCGAGGAAGGCAGCAGAGAGCGCCAATCGTTCCAAGAGCCAATTCCTTTCCTCTATGTCCCACGACATCCGGACACCGATGAATGCGGTGGTAGGTATGACGCATATTGCGGAGGAACATTTGGACAATCCTGAGAAGGTGAAGGAATGCCTGAATAAGATCCGTCTGTCCGGCCAGCTGCTGGTAGGTCTGATTAACGATATACTTGACATGTCCAAAATTGAGAGCGGCAAAATGGTCCTTAATAACGAACCGGCTTCTCTGAATCAGTTGATGGATAATATCGTGAATATTACACAGCCCATGGTCAGGGAAAAAAGGCAGAATTTCAATATACGCATTAATCATGTACGCCACGAGCGCCTGTGCTTTGACTCCCTGCGTCTGAATCAGGTGTTGATCAATCTTCTGTCCAATGCGCTTAAATTCACCCCGGAAGAGGGAAATATCACGGTGGACGTGACAGAGGAGGAGCTTACACCCCAGGGACGGGCACGGTTCGTGATCCGGGTGTCAGATACCGGAATCGGCATGGAGGAGGAATTTGTAGGGCGGATATTTGATTCATTTTCCCGGGAGCGGGACAGCCGGGTGAACCGGATTGAAGGAAGCGGCCTTGGGATGGCAATCACCAAACAGATTGTGGATCTGATGGGGGGAACCGTCACGGTGAAGAGTACGCCGGGAGAAGGAAGCACCTTTACCGTGAAACTGGATTTCGAGGTGGATGAGACGGCCTGTGAGGAACTCCCGCCTCTTCCGTCCATCCGAGTTCTGCTGGCGGATGATGATCCGGCCACCTGCCGGGCGGCCGGAGTATTCCTAGATGAGCTTGGCATGGACGGGGATACGGCCTGCGGCGGTCTGGAGGCATTAGAGAAGGCAAGAGAAGCGCGTCGGGCCGGCCGGGATTACCGCATTGTGTTCCTGGACTGGCGTATGCCGGATATGGACGGGGTATCGGTGGTCAGGAAGCTTCGGGCAGAACTGGGGGAGGCAGTGTCTGTTTTCATTATCTCAGCTTATGACTGGACTGAAATTGAGAAGGAGGCAAAAGAAGCGGGCGTGAACGGATTTATCAGGAAACCGTTTTTCCGTTCCACCCTGTACAGGCTGCTGGCGCGGTATTTGTCCGGGGAGGAGGCGCCGGAGCAGCAGGAACCGCTCGCCATGCCTGATTTTTCCGGCCGCCGGATACTGGTGGTGGAGGATAATGAGCTCAACCGGGAGATTGCCGAGGAAATACTCCGGTGCATGGACACGGAGGTGGAGTCTGCCTGTGACGGAGCCAGGGGGCTTGCTATGTTTGAGGAATCAGCCGTAGGGCATTATGACGCTGTGCTGATGGACGTTCAGATGCCAGTTATGAACGGGTATCAGGCGACGAAGGCGATCCGCCAGCTTTCGCGGCCAGACGCTGGGACGGTTCCAATCATAGCTATGACGGCGGACGCTTTTGCGGAGGATGTGGCCGCGGCAAAGGCCGCCGGGATGACAGCACATCTGGCGAAACCGCTGGACATTCCCGCTATGATGCAGATACTGTCCAAATATTTGTGAGAAAAAGGAGAGGGGAAATGAAAAAATATATCAGGTATGGAGTGCTGGCAGCGGTGCTTATGGTATTCTTTCTGGGAGGGTGTAAGAAGGAGGCGACGGCTGAACCGGACGGGAATCTGATTGGCAGCGGCCTGGAATTCGGCACGGACCAGATGGTCATAACCATTTCTAATGAAGGGGAGAAGCGGCAGTATTCGCTGGACCATTTTACGGCGGCTGTCAGGCAGAGGCATCCGGAGGTCCGGCTGGTTCAGACCGGATATGCAGGAAGCTATGAGAATCTGGATCATCTAGCCCGTGTGGAGGGCGGGGATATTTCGGATATTGTCATGGTCAAGGCGGGACGGAAGGCGATGGCAGATCTCTCTCCCTACCTGATGGATCTTTCGGCGCAGGCGTTTCCAGGCAATTATAACAGCAGTTCCCTGGAAAAAGACAGCAACGGGCGTATTTACTATATTCCGGGGCCTTTAAGCCTTAACGGAATCATTTACAATAAGACCCTGTTTGAAGAACGGGGCTGGGAGATACCAAAGAGTTATAAAGAAGTGCTGGAACTTTCTCAGCAGATTGACAACGAGAATATACGGGGACACCAATATCCCATGAATAACCGCAGTATGCCGTTGTACGCCTATTCGGTCTGCGGCGCCCTGAATATTCTGACGACCCCGGAAGGGCAGAACTGGCATGGCCGGTTTCTGGCGGGAGAGGAAATTTCCCTGGACCCCATGGAAAAGACATTTAGCGATTTCGAGGCCATGATTGAAGCAGGCTTTTTCCTGCCTGAAGATCTGGATGTAGACTCGGATAAGCGGGATGAAAACATGATTCAGAGAAAAACGGCAATGACAGCGGGAGAGGCGGGGACCATCCGCTATTTTAATGAGAACAGCCAGGATAAATTTGCATTCCTGCCTCACTATGGAAGCGGGGACACCGGGGCATGGAGGCTGAATCTGGGATTTTATTTTGGCGCCAGCAAAGAGTTGGAAAAACCGGATAATGCAAAAAAGCGTCAGGTGGTTATGGATATTCTTGACCTGATCAGTACGGAGGAAGGGCAGCAGGCGCTGATCGAGGACGGCTACGGCTTGATTTCCTCCGTGCGGGGGGGCTCCGTACCCGACGACCCCATTCTCGACGAGGTTCGTGATGTGATAGCAGGCGGGCGGTATATTATGCGTCCGGTTTTTTATACATTCCAAACAGTGCTGGAGCCGGGAATGGCCTCGTTTCTGAAAGGAGAGGTTACGTCCGAGAGTCTGCTGGAGAGCTGCCGGGAGATTCTGGAACAGGGACCTTCCCAGCCGGAAGCGCTGGGGATTGCGGAGGCCGATTTTACCGTACTGGAGACAGGAATTTATAAAGCGGCCGCGCTGCGTCAGGCCACGGAAACAGAGGTGGCGCTGGTGGGAATAGGGGAGGTCGATAAGATTGTTCCAAAGCGCGCCACCTTTACCAAGTTCTATCAGGGACCGGTGGAGGCGGATGACGTAATGCGCATAGCCGACTGGAACAATGATGATCCGGCCCGTTGCAGCCGCGCCGTGGTCTCGGGAGCCACGTTGCTCGGGATATTGGAAAGCGGCGCTGTGGTCGAGGACGAAGAATCCGGGCATTTTCACCCCTATGCCGTCTCCGGGCTTACACTGACGTACCATCTGGATGAACCGGAGGGAGAGCGGGTTTCAGACGTGATATGCGCGGACGGCTCTCCTCTTAAGCCGGAAAAGCTTTACAGCATATCGTGGCTGCAGGATGCTATGCCTGAGGAGGGATTTTCCGAGGTGGAGCATTTGGAACTTACGCTGGCGGAAGCGATGGAAATGAAAATCAGGGAAGAGCAAAAACTTGTGCCGGAGCGAAAAGCCATTACATTTAAAAGGCAGTGAGAGGTTTCGCGGTCTGTGCGTCCGTATTCCTCTGTAAATTCCCCAATAGGGGTGTATGATTGTTACGTCCCATAAAAAGTTATGAAAAGTCATAAAAAGGCTCCTATGAAATGAACCAGGGTTGTTTCATGAAGAATACTTTATGCTATTAAACAGAGCATTTTTACGAGGGCTTTGGAAGCTATACAAATTTTAAGATAACAGGTTCTCGGACCTGTTATTTTATTTTGCTTTATAGGAAACTTCGCAAATCGGCAAAGATGGTGTATAATAGAGTGAAAATAAAAAGGGCATAGCAAAAGAGCGAAGGTGTGACTTCGTCATGACGTTGTCTATGTAGTTTTTTGTTTTTGGTTTAGACTGCACTATCTGACGGTAGAGAAAGAATCAGGAGTATGGAACTATCCGTATCCCATGGCCTTCCAATATCGTTCAAATAGTGCAGTTTTTTGTGGTAAACTTCTAAAACCAACATAGAAGTGCCACACTTGGGGTATCTGAGCGGATCATAGCCAAAGGCCAGAAGGATTGAATTACGCCAGTCCAGGTGCCTGGAAAGATAGTTCTGCTTCTGAGGGGATAAACATTTCCAGAGATCCTCGTCATAGGCATTAATCCTGGAAGTGGCAATGACAGGTGTACAACGCCTTCAAAAGGGCTGAATTGCTAGTACAGGAAGGTGATGAAAACCAAAAGCGTGTTTCCAAGTTGTTCCAGGCTGTTTGCACAGAGGATGACGAAGGGGCAGACGCAGGAATGGAGGTGAATCGGCTGCCCCTAATTTCAAATTGTGTGTTCCTTTTGTTATTCTGCTATACTAATTTTAGTGGCGAATTCCAATAGGTGTTATGGAAAGGCCTATCGACAGGCGATAAGGAGCTACTAATAGTTCTGGCCCTTTTCGGTTTTACCTGACAAGAGACAGATTGACATAATTGCTAATAATGTGATAAAATAGAAGCAAAGAAACCAAGAAAACGGTATAAATCGGAAAATACAGAATATCATAGAAAGGAGGAGTGAATCAAATGGCAATTACAGCAAGGAGTGAGTCGGTCATGGAACATAAAATCATTAGTATATCCTCAAAGCGGCAGATTACGATACCACAGAAATATTTTGAAGTGCTTGGATTTGATGGGGAAGCGGAATGCATTCTGCAAAATGGAGGCATTTTTCTTCGGCCCGTCCGTATGGATGGCAATGAATTTGCAGAACAGATTCTTGCGGATTTGATTGAGGAGGGATATTCGGGAACAGAGCTCCTGGCAAGGTTTAAAGCGCAGAGCAGAAAGATTCGGCCTGCTGTGGAACATTTAATCGAAGAAGCAGACCGCATTGCAGAGCAGGGTAGAGCCATTCCGATGGAGAATCTTTTTGGTGCGGAGGGCGAATAGATGTATGAATTACGATATACCAGTGCCGCTCAAAGATATTTTAAGAAGATTAAAGAAAAGGGGCTGAAAAAGGCGTTTCAGGAAGCGCTTTGCAGCATAGCAGAAAATCCCTTTTGTGGGTCTGCAAAGGTGGGGGATTTAACCGGTATTTATGGATATGATGTTTATTATAACCGGACCAATTATGAAATAGCATATCGCATCTATGAAGAAGATGATAAGCTAGTGGTTGTATTATTGGCCGGTACGCGAGAGAATTTTTATGAAGAGCTTAAGCGGTATATGAAGTAGGGGTGATAGAAGTGTCATTCTCTGTTAAGTAAGCTTTTTCTATTGTAATGGCATTGGGTTACAGTGGTTTAAATGCTGTCTGGCTGGAGATATGATGGAGGAAACTATAAGATGCCTTGGCCTTGGAAGATGATTCTCCCGGGGCTTTTTGTATTTCTCAGAAAAAGATGTTGGGTAAATAGGTTGAGGAGTGTTTCAGGGGAGTACTTTTTAAAGAGACTTAAAGAAAAGGGGCTGAAAAAACATTTTAGGAAGCATATTACAGCATAACGGAAGCTCCGTTTTGTGGGGCTGCGGATGAGAATTTATATTCGTATCGGTCTGCCCTCTGACACGACATATGGTCAGTATGCACCTGATAGTTACCAACGACATTATATATGGGGCTGCGATTAGAGCTGGTTAGGGAACGGAAAGCCGACCAGCCATGGATTATGAGATACAGGGACGCGTAGTGAATCTATGTTTTCCGCCAGCAATGTCAAAAAGAGAATGTATAACTGGAAATAATGTCGACCAGAATAAGCATTTGTCTCAATAAAGAAATAGATAATGCCTAAAAATAATGATATAATAAAACCCACATAACGATTATTCCATATCCGAGAGAAGAGAGGTGAGCGGCAATGAATAAAACATATATTATGCTAAAAGACGTCCCTGTATTGGAGATAGAAGATTACAGATGTAAGATTCTGAACTATGAGTTACTTCCCATCTCGCTGCGTTATCCGGATGTAAACTACGACGATGTCATGCACGGCTGGACTGAGAAACGTACCATGAACATAGGCAGAACCAACGCTAAAAAGCTGTTGGCCGGTTTTCGTATCAGCCAAAGTAATCCATATATGATAGCCAGATTATTTCATTTTGCTTCCCTTTCTGATTGTTACTGGATGAAAGACGCCGAAGAAACGTTTACATGGGAACAGGTAAGCCTGTTTGAAAATCCGTGGGAGAAAGCAGTTACATCAACCGCTCTTCTTGGTACCAACCAGACGTTCCGCACACTTGTACAGAAGGTTCATACACCGGAGTTTACTGCTCAGGGGATGGCGGCCAAAGCCTGGATAAGGGAGGCGGACGGACTTTATCTGTATAAAGTCGGAAAAAAGGAATTGCCGGCCAGCGGGATACTGGATGCGCTTCATATTCCCCACGTAAGCTATATCGAGGCTGAAAACAGCAGTCTGGAGAAGATAGCAGACCGGAATCATATAGAAAAAATATATAAAAGCGGAGAAAAAATAGTAAAATGCCGTATTATATCCTCCGAAGAAACCGCTCTTGTTCCATGGGAAGATTTTCAGGTATATTGCAGTTACCACGATAAAAATGAATATGATATGGTAAAGGAGATGGATGCAGCCAATTATTATAAAATGCAGATAGCAGATTATATACTTGGAAATGAAGACCGCCATGGAGCCAATTTTGGATTTTACATGGATAACAGGAGCGGAAAGCTTCAGGGCTTATATCCACTGATGGACCATGACCATGCTTTTTCAGAAGACGAGGATATTCTGTCCCAGACTTCAGAACAAGATGAGACATTACAGCAGGCGGCGTATAAGGCAATGAACCATGCGGAGGTATCATTTGACAATGTATTGGCCATGAAAAAACCAGAAGATTTAGGTGACACGCAGTGGAAGGCGGTACTTGGGCGATGCAGGGAACTGCATCAGAGGATGGGGATGGAAGAGCAGGAAATGATTGAGCTTCATTAGAAGCTTGCAGATGTTCCGGAAGCGTTTGATATTTCGCATATCTTTGCCCGAGAGGCAGAGAGGCTGGACGAGGCTATGGCGTATACGACGCAGGGAATTGATACTTTAAGTATGTAGGTAATGATGTCCCTCAAATGATGAAGCATATAGTATCTTGGATTAATTTGGTTAAGAATTATATCATCCATACAATAGGGAATATGCGGATGGTGTCAGCTATCCGCATGGTTGAGATGCAGGGCTCCTTTAATTACCGCATAAGGCCGCCGTCCTCACAGTCACAACCTGCCACGGTATGAACTTCCCGCTGGCCTGAAGGGCGCGTTTTGTGGTGTTTTCAATACCGTCGCAGCATGGAACCTTCATGCGGATAATGGTGATATCCCTGATATTATTGAGGCGGATGATTTTCGTCAGCTTTTCAGAGTAATCCACTTTATCCAGCTTTGGACATCCTATCATAGTGATACGGCCGGCTATAAAGTCATTGTGAAAATTTCTGTAGACAAAGGCAGTACATTCAGCAGCTATCAAAAGGCGGGCTTCCCTAAAGTAGGGGGCCTAGACAGGAGCAAGCTTAATCTGTACAGGTCATACGAAAACCCATACACCGCAAAGATGGATGTTTGGCAATCACATCATAATAAAGCTGCTCTGCTAATAAACAGGGCTGCTGAAAGAATTCTATAATATTCTTTTTGGCTTAAGTACAGAGAATATTATCTTTAAAAAATAAAGTGGTGCTACGTATTGCTGTTCAACCGCAACCCTGCGGTGGTGGAGTTCGGTCAATGGCTTCTGATTTCCTAAGTGGCGCTGATTTCGGCTTATGTTATATAATGACGATTACATTTCAGACCATTGGCGCATTGAAAATGGGACTGTTTCAGTCCCTGATTTGGCAAGGTCTTTTATGTACCCTTTATTCTGGCGCTCTCCCGTATTTTCGGTGTGTCGGGTATCCGCCTTTCGCCGCTGATGTGCTAACTGTTTTTTTGTATCTCTTCCTCATAAAACCCATGAAACGGATGGCATCAAAGATGATGGCAGCAATTTCAGGCAGATTGGAAAACTTGTGTTCAAACAGTTGAATATTCCTTTTGGTGAGATTAATAGCTGATGAAAATGAAGTTTGGATAAACTGTGGAAATACAAATGAAACTATTTACTTTCGTATTACGTTTGAGTATAATAGTGATACAAAAGGAAGTGATAAAATGACAAGATTCAAACAGTTGGAACAAATGCTGGTGAATCATGGAGGGATGTTGCTCACCTCACAGGTGATAGCAGAAGGTATTTCTAAGCCGATATTTTATGATTTTGTCAGAAAAAAAGGACTGGAGCAGGCAGCACATGGTGTTTATGTGTCGGTAGATACCTGGGTAGATGCCATGTATTTGATTCATCTGCGCTGTAGCCATGCTGTCTTTTCCCATGAAACAGCTTTGTTTTTTCATGACTTGACGGATAGGGAACCGTCCCCCTATTCCGTTACAGTAAAACGGGGATATAGTCCGTCGCGGTTGAAGGCAGATGGTATTACAGTTTATACAATTAAACCAGAGCGATATGAAATTGGCATTGATAATCTTCAAACGCCATTTGGACATACTGTGCCTGTCTACAATATGGAGCGTACCATTTGCGATTTAATTCGTTGCCGAAGCAATATGGAAATCCAGACACTGCAGGGTGCATTAAGGCATTATGTAATTCGGAAAGATAAAAATTTACGTGTGCTGATGAATTATGCGGAACTGTTTCATGTAGAAAAGGCTTTAAGGAAATATTTGGAAGTACTGCTATGATAAGAACGACAAGGCGGATGAAAGATTTAATCCGCAATCTGTCGAAAGAAAAATCTGCAGATGCACATATTTTAATGAGAAATTATATGATGGAGCGCTTTCTGGAGCACCTCTCTTTTTCTGAGTATCGGGACAGATTTGTCTTGAAGGGTGGTATGCTGGTAGCCGCTATGGTCGGACTGGATGCCCGTTCCACAATGGATTTAGATGCGACAATAAAAGGTGTGAATGTCAGTACAGAAGATGTGGAGAAGCTGATTGATGCAATTATAGCAGTACTGATTGATGACGGCGTAAGCTTTCAAATAAAAAGTATTATGGAAATTATGGATGAAGCCGAATATCCGGGAATCCGAGTCAGCATGACATCGGTGTTTGACAGCGTGGTAACACCATTGAAAATTGATATTTCCACTGGCGATGCGATTACGCCGAAGGAAGTCCGGTATCGATTTAAACTCATGCTTGAGGATCGCAGTATTGATATTCTGGCGTACAATCTGGAGACAGTTCTGGCCGAAAAGCTGGAAACAATCATCACTCGCACGGTTACCAATACTCGGATGAGAGATTTCTATGATATTTATATTTTGCATCAGATTCACGGAAAGACATTAGACCAAACCGTGTTTTCGGAGGCTCTGCGAGCAACTGCCTGTAAAAGAGGGACAGAACAGAATCTGGCGGAAGCGGAAGAAGTGATTGAAGAGGTGAAAAACAGCCCGGTAATGCAACGGCTTTGGGGGGCTTATCAGAAGAAATTCTCCTATGCAGCAGATGTAGATTGGGGCAATGTTATAGATGCAGTGCAGGGATTATGCAAATTATTTTAAGATCAGCAGCCTTTTGTCTATTGAAGAAGTAAAAAAGAGTTAAGAAAAGTGAGATTTATTGTCAGATATGGGCTGCATGTGATAAATTGCGCGGCGGTGTGGAACCAGCGCGTTATAAAGATTACATTCTAACATTATTGTTTGTGAAATATGTTTCCGATCGATTCAAGAGTAGTGATAATTGGGATATTGAGGTGCCTGAGGGCGGTAGTTTTGATGGCATTGTTGCGCTAAAATATAAGAAAAACATTGGCGAGGGCATAAATGTTATCATCGGTAAGCTGGTAGAAACCAACGACCTAAAAGGTATCATTGACATTGCTGACTTCAATAGTGAGGAACTGGGTACAGATAAGGAAGCGGTGGACAAACTCTCTGGCATTGTGGAGATCTTCCAGAAGCCAGAGTTGGACTTTACCAATAACCGCGCTGGTGGCGATGATATTTTGGGGGATGCCTACGAGTCTTTGATGCGTTAATTTGCCCAGGATTCTGGTAAGAGCACTGTCTATGACCCAGCCTGTGGTTCTGGTTCGCTGCTGCTCCGTGCAGCGGATGAGGCACCCCGTGAAATTCCCATCTATGGGCAGAAAAAGGATAACTTCACCGCCGGTTTGGCCCGCATGAACCTGGTTTGGCATAACAAAGGAGCCGGTGTTGTTGTCGGCAATAAAAGCACCTTTTCTGCACCCCAGTACAAAGAGGAAGACAACCCTGAACTACTGAAACCTTTTAATTATATCGTGGTTAATCCACCGTTTTCGGATAAGTCTTGGATGGATGGTATTACCATTCCTGATGTGTACAGCCGATACAGCGAAACGGTGTTGGGCGTGCCTCCGGAGAAAAACGGTGACTATGCCTGGCTGCTACACGTTCTGAAATCTTTGAAGTCCAACGGCAAAGCTGCGATCATTATACCTCATGGTATGCTGCTCCGAGGCAACGCCGAGGCAGACATTCTCAAAAAGAACATTAATCGGGGCTATATCAAGGGCATTATCGGTCTGCCTGCTAACCTGTTCTATGGCATGGGGATTCCTGCCTGCATCCTGGTACTGGAAAAGGAAGATACTGCAGAGCGCACCGGTATTTTTATGAGACGCCAGCAAAGGCTATGTAAAGGACGGCAACAAGAACCGCTTGCGGGAACAGGATATTCATAAAATCGTGACCACTTTCCTCGCCATGGATGAGTCGAATCCCAAGTATGCCCGATTTGTGCCTGATAAGGAAATCAATGTTACCAATGAGTACAATCTGAATATCCCGCGCTATATCGAAAGCAGCGAGCCAGAAGATTTGCAGGACATCAATGCTCATTTTCTTCCAGAACCAGAGCAGATCGATTTTGACCGGGATTTCCGTATAAATATGTACAGGCAGCCGTCATTAATCCAAGCTGGCACCATTGGCACTAATTCTGGCACCATTATTGGAATTAAGGTAACGTCTCCTGAAGAAAGAGTCGCACAAAAGGAATTACAAAAGGAGTTAGGAGTTTCATTGCGCACTGTAAAACGGATGATTGCAGAATTGCAGGAAAAGGGATATATTGTCAGAAGGGGAAATAACCGTTCAGGTGAGTGGATAGTTAAGGGATAGATAGTATTCCAATGTATCAATAAAATAATGTAGATGCAGGCATCTATTCCACCGCAGCACCACATTAAGCTACGGTAGTTTAGATGCCGAATTGTGGTTTTGGAGAGAAAATGAGGGTAAAACCACAAGATGTAGTGGTTTTTGAGGAAAAATTGAGTGAATTTGCGGCCTGGAAATGGGTGTTTTTCAGGGCGTGAGAAATAGATGCCAAGCCCCGGAAGATGACTCTTCCGGGGTATTTTATTTTGTTTTCTCATGTGAGAGACGTAGAAGTAAGAATAAAGGAAAAGAAAAGGCTTTAGACATAAGGGTGGTAGCCATATATTCTAAAGACATGAGGCTGTGCCTGCAGACTGCCTATTATGTGGAGATGGAATCATTTCCCTTTTTATTGTTTGTTGATCCATATTATAATAAATTGATAATCACGCTGAGATAATTAGATTAACAAATGTATCAAAGCTGTCACAGCTTTTTAAAAGCCGGCAATTGGAGTCAGATTGAAGAAAAGAAGAAATAATTGTAAACACATCTTTAAAAAGCTGCCGGTCTTCACCGCGTAAGGATAACAGGAATATAAAATCCACCTGATTTGTATCCCAGGGGATGGGATGGTCATTAATGGCAACAGCAATGGAGGATACACGCGTAAGCGATTCATCTGCGGTTAATGGATGCGGAAGCGCAACATTCCGGTAAGCGCTGGGGGCCACCTGTTCATGATAGAGGATTTCCTGATGGAAAGCTTTATCAACATAATTCGACGCTTCCATCTTCTCACACAGGAACTGTATCACTTCTTCCCGCGATAAAAAGTTTGTGTGCGGAAAGAATAGCTCTTTTTTAAAAAGCTGTTGAATCTGACGGGCCAGTTCCCTGTGGTGGATATTCTGGGTCAGTTCAGTGGCTTTTAAAAGAATGGACTCATAGTCCTGCCTTGTGGGAAGCAAGTGTATCTTGATTGTAGGAATGCCTAAATCAGACTCTTCGGGCAGTGTGGTAATAATTAGGTCAACCGAAGATAAATTCTGAATCTGCTCATAGGAAGTAACAATACCGTAAAGATTGATGGGAGCAGCCATTTGTTTGATATGTTCAAAAATGGTGACTCCCATGTTATAGTAATCATATAATACCATGACACAGTTGATTTTTGTTGCGGCATTATTTTTTTCTTCCATCAAAACGCCCAAATGAAGAGCTATATATGAAATTTCATTTTCTGGCAATGCAGCATGTATTTCCTGGCCTACGATGGAAGCAATATATTCCGCAATCACATACAGGAAAGGGTAGTCATCCTTTATTGTAATAAAGTAGTTTTCCGGTACAACAAGGGAATTTGCAGCCCTGTCCATAAGATTTTTCAGGTGAAAGGCAAATCGCACCATAAAGTTATCCGCTTTAAGATCAATGCCGTAAATACTGTGAACAGCTGTTATTATTTTGAACAGTATCCCGCATACCTGAGCCGGAAGGATGGTATGTATTTGTTCAAAGTTTAGACTGCTTAAGTTAACAGAACGGATTCTGGTCGTCATGAGAACAGAAGCATCCAGTACTTGTGTAAAAGAAATATCTGTATGATAGATATCCGTTAGATTTTTATGGATATCTTTTACTATTTCTAATATATGCGGCGTAAATGAATAGTTATCCATCACGCTGTTTATCGTATCAGGAACCTCCCGGCGGGATAGAGTTGTCTCTATGCAGATGGCAAGATGCAGGACATAATTTAAAAAGGAAAAATCATCCAGAAAATAGGAGTGATTTCTCAATGTCTGCCGGACCATGTCTGATATATCATTAATTGTTACATTCTGAAAAAACTTCTGCATATTTTCAAGTTTGAAATGTGATTGCCGAAGCTCCTGATTTAAAAGCAGCATGGTGAATCTTCGTTTATCCCGGTCTTGTCCAATTATAAACAGCCGGTTGTTTTTCGTTTTTAAATAAAGGCTGTGTTCTTTTAATTCATTTCTAAGACGCACCAGTTCGTTGTTAAGAGTGACAGTGGAAATGTACATTTGTTCTGCCAGCTCTTCAAATGACGGATGGGTGGCTTTCAGTAATAGTTCTTTGAACAGATAATCCCTTCGTTTTGAATAAGTATCAAATAATTGTGTCGATTGAAGCTTAGCAATGGTTCCCTGGACAGCAGATGGGTTTGGACAGAAGTAACCCTGATTGGAAGAATGTATTATATTAGGGGCAAGGGAATTCAAGTCTTTGACATAGTTAATAACTGTTCTTTTCGAAATTCCGAGAGCAGTTTGCAGCTCGCGGTTGGATACATTTCTTTTTTGCGCAAATAAGTATTCCAGTAACTCTAATCGTTTGTCCATACCTTCATACCTCGTCCTCATCATAATTATAATACTTTTAAATGCTGATGTAATGATTAAGACATTCCCCATCATTCTCCATATTAGGATTATAGCAAATGTGGGCCAATAAGTACATTATCAGAAAATGCACCGGGGAGTGCAACGGTGAATATAGAAATCATAAAGGCGCCGGATATAATAAAGTTAAAAACAGATAGCAAAAGCGAAAACGGAGGAGAAAAATGGGTAGGGTTTTGGAAAAAGTTACAGATAAAATATCAGATGTCATGACACCTGTTTCAGCAAAGCTGATGTCAGTCCAGTTTATTGCAGCGATAAGTGAGACCATGCAGGCGGTCATGCCCATTATTTTAATTGGATCATTTGGCTGTTTGGTTGCATATCTTGATGTTGGACCCTGGCAGAGTATTGTAACAGGAGTTCCGTACCTGGTCGACATCTGCGGGAAGCTGCAGCTGATAACCCTTGGATTATTTTCACTCTATGTTGTAATTATCCTGACATATATTTACGCATCGAAGTTGAATATGAAGGAAAGTGTTGCATGTATCCCCATTGCAGCCGCTGTTTTCATGATGGTAACGCCTTGTGATTGGAATGGTGTCCCGGTGGAGTGGCTGGGGACAAGCGGATTATTCAGCGCGTTAATGATTGGCGCCATGGTACCCAGGCTGATGCAGCTTATGATTAGAAAGAAAATATGTATCCGTATGCCAAATGTTGTTCCGAAATTTGTGGAGGACAGCTTTAAGATTTTAATACCAGGTCTTATTCTTTTGGCTTTTTCCGGTGTTTTGGATACGATTTTGGAACATAGTTCTTTGGGATGTCTGCACAGTATTATATATAGTGTGATTCAAACGCCAGTCTCAAATATTGGGTTATCACTGGGAGGACATATTATTATTTGCATTCTGGCAGCTACAATCATGTGGTGCGGACTGCATGCGGGGACCATTGGCAATCTTGTCACCCCTCTGCTTATTGCTGCCAGCGCTGAAAATTTGGCGGCTTACACCGCGGATCAGGAAATCCCTAATATTATCACCCAGGAATTTTTCAATCTGACCCTTCCAGGAATGGCAGGATGCCTTTTGATTCCGGCTGTTCTCATGGCATTTGTGTGCAGAAGTAAGCAGTTAAAAAGTGTAGGCCGTCTTGCAGTCATACCTGCCGTCTTCGGTATTGGCGAGCCCGTGCTCTTTGGCGCTCCGGTTATGTTGAATCCGCTTCTTTATTTGCCAATGATTCTCAGTATTATCGTGAATCAGGTGCTCACTTACACAGCCATAGTGACAGGATTGATTGGGCGCTCCACAGGAGTTGTACTGCCATGGACAACCCCTCCGGTTCTGTATCCGCTGTTAGCAAATTCCACACCGGTGCGGGCGGCTGTCCTTAATGTTGTTATCATTTTGATTGATATTATTATTTGGCTTCCGTTTGTGAAAGCGTATGACAGGAATACAGTTTTGAAAGAGATGGAGGCGGAAAAATAATAAAAAGTATTATTCTGAAAAATGCACCGGGGCGTGCAATTGTAAATGTAGAAGTAATAAGGCCGCCTGATATAATGGTGAGTATAGAAACAGCGGAAAGGAGGTGACAGAATATGGATTGGGATATAATAGTTTGTACGATTGTTGCCAATGCAGGAGAAAGCAGAAGCGCTTCTTTAGCGGCAATTGAAGCTGCCGGGGATGATGATTTTGAAGCAGCGGAGCGGCTGATGCAGGAGAGTGAAAAAGCATATCTGCTTGCCCATGAGGCACATATGGAAATTCTGAAAAGAGCTGCCGGAGACGATCCTGTACCTATGAATTTTTTGATTGTACACGCGGCAACTCATCTGTCCAACGCTGAGGTTACCAAGGATTTGGCAAGGCAGATGATTTCAATTTTAAAGAAAAGGAGATAAAAGGATGCTGAATATCGTATTACTATGCCAGTTTGGTGCAAGCACAGGGATGTTGGCGGAGCGGATAAAAACGGCTGCTGCCAAAAGGGGCGAGGAGGCCATTGTCAATGCCTACAGCTTTTCGCGTATAAGGGATGTCATTGATGGTGCGGATGTTATTCTTCTCGGACCACAGATCCGGTTTCAGAAGGCCGCGCTTGAAAAAGAGTATGCGGATAAGGGGGTACCGTTTACAGTTATTGATACGCAGGCTTATGGCATGCTTAATGGTGATAAGATTTATTCGGATGCGAAGGCCAGAATTGAGGAATACAATAAAGGTTAAGGAGAGGGTTACGTGGAAAAATTTGCAAATAGAATAGAACGGATTCTGACTCCGTTTGGGGCAAAGCTTCAAAATGTTACGTTTATGCAGGCAATCTCTGAATCTTTACAGGCAACACTGCCTATTTTGATTGTTGGTTCGTTTGCAACATTGATTTCCAGTTTGGATGTGGGGCCCTGGCAGGGGATTGTGAAATCCATTCCGGGATTAATACCTGTATGTCAGAAAATCACATCCTTTACTTCAGGAGGCTTTACATTACTGATGTTGATTGCGCTTGCGCAGCTGTATTGTAAAAAAATAGAAGTCAAGGAGTATATTTCATGTACTGCCCTGACCGTTGCTGTCTTTCTGATTTTATCTGAAGTTACAGATGGAAATATTGCCTCAAGCGCTTTGGGCATGAGAGGAATGATATTGGCCCTATTTGTAGGTATCTTAGTGCCAAAGAGTGTCAAGGCGCTGATTGACAGGAATGTCAGGATTCGAATGCCTAATTCTGTCCCTAAATTTGTGGAAGAAGGGTTTACGATTCTGCTTCCTGCCTGCATCATATGTATTGCGGCAAGCGTTATCAATTACTTCTTTACTTTGCTGGGATATTCCAGCTTCCAAACCTTTTTTTACTCAACGATTCAGATTCCGCTTCAGGGAATTGGATTATCATTTGGCGGTTTTGTATTTATCAGCTGCCTGGGAGCTCTGGTAATGTGGCCAGGCCTACATGCTTCAACTATTTCAGCGTTTATTCAGCCGCTGGCATTAACAGCAAGCGCTGCCAATCTGGAAGCATGGAATTTAGGGGAGACACTGCCAAATGTAATTGAGTATTCATTTATGCAAAGTGCTAAATTTGGCGGCGGTGCCAACCTGCTTTTGCCTTGTTTAATAGCATTGATTTTTTGTAAATCCAAACAGTTGAAAAGTGTGGCCGGATTAGGCATAGTTCCCGCGGTGTTCTGTATTGGTGAACCGATTCTGTTTGGTTTTCCCATGATGTTAAATCCGATGATGCTGATTCCCATGATATTAAGCACCATTACTACATATACCATATATTATGCAGGCATCGTATCGGGAATGGTAGGGCAATTTACAGGTGTTGTGCTTCCCTGGACAACGCCGCCTATATTGAATGTTGCATTATCAAGTTCAACACCACTGCGCGCAATTATCATGCAGCTGGCAGCAATGGCTGTGGGCATACTTATTTATTACCCATTTGTTAAAGGCTATGATAACCAGTTGGTTGAAAAAGAAAAACAGGCAGAACAGATGATATCAGAATAGACATTGGAAAAGGAGAGGAAAAATGGAGCCCGGTATTAGAAGAGCACCCAATACCCAGTTTTTTGGGAAAGAAGCATTTTCTGCAAGTAATGATACTGTTATCCGGTGGATGGGGGTTGGGGCGGCCATGGTGAACTGTCATGGCACATGTATAATGATTGACCCTATGTTAAAAGATGCAAAAATGCCGATGTTGATTGATTTTCCAATAACGGTTGAACAAATCCCATATTTAGATGGTATATTGGTCACGCATATAGACCGGGATCACTATAGTCTACCAACTTGTCTGGCAGTACATGATAGATGTAAGGAATTCCATACGACTCAGTATGTCGCGTCTGAGATGCAGGGTGACGGGATAAACGGAATTGGGCATGACATCGGCGGACGGTTTACAATTGGTCCAATGCATATTTTGGTGACTCCGGCGGATCATTGCTGGCAAAATCAGGATAAGAGATATAAGAATAAACGGCTTTATGTGCCGGAGGATTACTGTGGTTTTTACATAGACACGCCCGACGGCACCTTCTGGGATGTCGGTGACTCAAAGTTGATGGATGAACAGCTTCGCCTGCCTGAGCCTGACATGATATTGTTTGACTTTTCAGATAACGAATGGCATATCACATTGGACGGCGCGTACAAACTGGCAGCGGCGTACCCGAATTCGGAACTGGTGCTGATTCATTGGGGATCGGTGAACCGGCCTGATATTACAGCATGTAATGCAAATCCCATGGATTTATTAGAGAATGTCATTAATCCCGGCAGAGTTCGGATTGTTGCTCCGGGGGAGCCGGTCAAATTAAAAAGAATCAGCGAAAGATGAGGAATAGCCGCGGCTTATGGAAGGATTTTATACGGGAGAAAACAGAAGACAGATACACCAGCAGTTTGTATTGCTTATCCAAATGATCCGGGACAGGGATTTTACGAATGTGCGCCAGGTACTTACAGAGGGCTGTGAAATCCACTTTAGTACGGCAGGATACCACAAAGGAATTGAGAATATCTGCAGGGCGCTTATGTGGCCTGGAATCCCAATGGATATCAGGAAAGCGCAGATACTGAACTTTGTGGCAAGAAGCAGAGGGGAAAATGCTGTTCAGACAGCATATATCCAATGCATAGAGGCAAAGGATGATGGCGTGAATGTGTTCCCCTTTCTGTTTGGGGGAGAATATGCGAACCGTTTGGTGAAAGAGGATGGGGTATGGAAATTTTCGGAAATCCGATTTGATCTGTGTTACGCAAAGGGCAATACTATATTTGTGAAAGACAGATGGACATTAATGGATGAGAGTGCCTACTGCGGACATGAACCAATGATTAATCCGGACATTGATAATCCGTGGAAGGTGATTCCTGTTGACGATGAACCACAGGGCAATGAAGAAAAGATATTTGAATTATTGTATAAATACGCTTATGCGTTTGACCATAATGACTATAAGTTCATGACTGAGTTTACAACGGATAACTTTTATATTGCCGCCAGATTTGAGGAAGGGGTACTCTGGTCAGATAAGCCGGATACGGCTGATCTCGTTGGTTACCGCCAGGTAAGTGATTTCCTAAGGTCAAAATTTCACAAGGAGGCCAAAATGATGCATTCCTGCCGCATGGGCAGAATCCTGTTCAAAGAGGATATGGCGGTTGCTTATATGCCAAGAGGAGAGGACCACCGGCTGAAAAACCGTGTTATGAATCGGGATAACGTGCATTGTATCTGCACAACGGCAATTCATACAGTATATGCTAAATTTGATAGATATACAAACCAGTGGAACATGTTTAAATATAATGTGAACCCAATCCCCACTATATTTACCCAAGCCGAGGATGATTGTCTGGAATTTCATGAATACTTTGGAGGATGCTTGTGAAGAACTACAGGAACGTAATGTCGGATTTTTTAATCTGTTACGAATTGGGAAATTGGGATAATTGCAAGGAGCTGGTCAATGACGATATTGTACTGGAATCTACATTGGCTGGAACCCATAGGGGAATAGAAGAAATTAAATCAGCCCTGCAACTGCCAAAGGAACATAATATCAGCAATATGGTCATTACCAATTTGATACATAGGGAAGCGGACGGACATGACATAGTGTGGTGTTATATGCACCATATGACCGGGGTTTATCAGGGCAGACAGTTGTTTCCGCTTATTTATGGAGGAAAATTGTATTTTGATATTTGTAATAACAGGATTACGAATATTAAATTTGAACTGGGCTATGAATATGGGAATACCTGGGCAATGAACGGGATTTGGAAATTCTATGAAGAGACAAAGAATACGCATTTGATTTCTGCGGATGCTTTAAGGCTGGGTGGAGAGACACGCGGTTTAAGGGATTTGGTAAATCGGTTTTTTTGGTCCGTTGATCATATGGATAGGGTGTTGTTTCAGAAGCTTTGCAGTAGAGATGTTGAAATCATCAAATCCGGAATTGACAGCAGTATATATAAAAAAGATGGTGTTTTCGATGTTGACCGATATCTGCGATTTGAAAAGGATTTTTATGAACAGAATCTGTACAGCATACATATTGTGGATGAGTCGGATATTGACCCGTTCCATAAGAAAATCACATGCTGGCATTTAAGCCCGGGACGTCCGGGAACAAAGCATTATGGAGCCAATACTATTTATATGCAGTTTTATGATGAAATAATTGATGTGGAGTTCCACAGGGATAAGGACGGTTGGAAAATTGGGAAAGTAATCTTCACAGCCAAGTCCAATCAGGCGGAATATAGTCCAAAGTTTCTGATGTTGTGATTTGGAAGAAAAAAGCTGGGATGCCTGCAGGAGAGGAGACGTATATGAAATACACAAAACTTGGATGCTCTGATTTGACGGTTTCACGCATCTGCATGGGATGTATGGGATTCGGAGATCCGGGGAAAGGGCAGCACAGCTGGACCCTGGATGAGGGACGTTCCCGTGAAATCATAAAGCACGGCCTGGAGCAGGGGGTGAATTTCTACGACACGGCAGTCGGATACCAGGGGGGAACCAGCGAACAGTATGTAGGGCGTGCGCTCAGGGATTTTGCGGGGCGTGAAGAGGTGGTGGTGGCCACCAAATTCACACCCCGGACAAAAGAGGAGGCGGAGAAGGGAATCAGCGGGCAGGAGCATATTGAGCGGATGTTGAACCGCAGCCTTAAAAATCTCGGTATGGACTATGTGGATTTGTATATATACCATATGTGGGATTACCAGACCCCGCTCTATGAAATTATGGACGGATTAGACCGCATGGTGAAAGCCGGTAAGGCGCGGTATATCGGAATCTCCAACTGCTACGCATGGCAGCTTGCCAAAGCCAACGCATTGGCGGAAAAGGAAGGATTTGCAAAATTTATATCCGTCCAGGGGCATTATAACCTCATGTTCCGTGAGGAGGAGCGGGAAATGATACCTTACTGCAGTGAGGAGAACATAGCGCTTACACCGTACAGTGCACTGGCGGGAGGCCGGCTGTCAAAGAGGCCGGGCGAGATTTCAAAGCGTCTGGAAGAAGACAGCTATGCAAGGCTTAAGTACGATGGTACCGCTCGGCAGGATCAGGTTGTCATAGGGCGTGTTGTGGAATTGGCTGATAAATACGGTGTTTCCATGACAGAGGTTGCCCTGGCCTGGCTTTTGGAAAAGGTGACAGCACCTGTGGTCGGAATGACGAAAATCCATCACATGGAAGACGCGGTGAAGGCAGTGGATTTCAATCTTACATCCGGGGAGACAGAATATTTGGAGGAGGCCTATGTTCCTCACAGACTGGTGGGGGTCATGGCGCAGAATACCCGGGAGGCAAGCGGCAAAGAACATGTGTGGTCTGTGAAGGAGGATTATGTATTATAAAACACTTAAAGGGTTTCCTGAGCATTTCCTCTGGGGGGCTTCCACCTCGGCATACCAGATAGAAGGCGCATATAATGAGGACGGAAAGGGCATGTCCGTCCAGGATA
>OGGX01000518.1_pt1 | contig 22981 bp, 18 predicted proteins | sample 1571331 | NCBI WGS metagenome assembly OGGX01 (sample SAMEA2582056, study PRJEB24529) | metagenome | biome: Human gut stool | place: China | collected 2011
CCTTTTTCCATACGTTCCATTGTCTTCCCGGTAATATCTGACAGAATCTGGCTCCACAGTCTGGATTCACTTCCTCCTCCCACCAGTTTACAGCACTGCGCCTTTCCTATATCATTCTCAAAACATTCTATTATGTGGCGCATGCCATAACCCACGGATTCCAATATAGCTCTGTATACATGGGCTCCGCTGTGCTTCAGACTTAACCCCAGCATCGTTCCTCTCGCCGCAGAATCCCATATAGGGCATCGTTCCCCCATGAAGTAAGGCAGCAGCAACAAACCTTCACATCCAGGCGGAATTTGCTCTGCTGCTTTTTCTAATTTCTCAAACGGAATTTGCTTCAAAGCCCCTATATCCCATACTACTGGCGAAAACTGTTCGGAGAACCACTTTGTCAGAGCCCCTGCCGTGGACATGCCCCCATAAGTATACCGTACCCCTTTCTCCCCTGTCACGTATGGCATTGTAATATACATCTGTTTTGATGGTTTGCTTTTATGTATCACCCCCCAGTTCAGGCTGGTTGCCAGAACAGCCACACTTTGTCCAGGAACATTCACACCGGCTGCCAAAGTAGATGCAAGACAGTCAACGCATCCCGCACAGACTGGAATTCCCTGAATCAGTCCCAGTTCATCAGCCGCTGTTTTTGAAAGCCTGCCTGCTATTTCGTAAGGTTTTAGAAGCCTTTGAGGCATTTTGCAAAGAGGGATATCCAACATCACACTCATTTCCTCTGACCACGCACACCGTTCCATATCATATAAACCGCCTAGGTTTCCTGCAGCAGTCGCATCCATTACAATCTGTCCTGTTAATTTATATACCACGTACTGATTTGGGGGTAAAAAAAGATGTGTCTGTTTCCATACTTCCGGCTCATTCTCCTTAATCCACAGAATCTTGGTATAGCCGAAATATGAATCTACACCATTTTCAGTCACGTCAAACAATAGGGATACATCTATCTCTGCATTCAGTTTATTGCAGACTTCAGTACTCCTGCGGTCCATCCATATAATACACGGACGGACCACTTCCATATTTTTATCCAGAGGTACCCCGCTCCCTCCATATAAGCCGCTTATGCAGACCGCTGCCACCTTCGCAGGTACTATCTCGCCCTTTTCCATGGCATTGCGTATGGAATGCTTTACTGCATCCAGCCAAACATCAGGATACTGCTCTGCCCAGGAAGGGTTAGGCTCCAACACTTCGTACCGCTGGACATCTGATGAAATAATCCTTCCATTCTGATCCGTTATGACTGTTTTGGTGCTCGAAGTACCAATATCAGTCCCAATTAAAAACATAGTCAAACACCTTCTTCCTTACATCATGCAGATGCAATTACTGCTTCAATCTCCCGACGGACCGGAGCTATATCCATCAGTCCCTTTCTCCGTACGCATATGGAACCTGCTGCACAACCGAATCGTAATGCCTCCTTCCATTCCATCCCCTCAATCAACGCCGCAATCAGCGCCCCGCCAAATGTATCGCCTGCACCTGTGGGGTCCACCTCCTCTGCCGAGAAGCCCAATTCATGTATGCGGTTCTCCATTTCAAAGCCATAGGCCCCGTCTTTACCCGCCTTCAGCGCCACCCTTTTACCTCTATGGGCTGCTGCTGCACAGGCTTCAAAGTCATCTTTTCCCTGCTCGAACAGCACTGCCTCTCCCAAACTTGGAAGAAACAAATTACATCTCTCATACACTTTTCTGCAGCGTTCTTGAAACAACTCCACTTCAATCATTTCATTTCGGTAATTAGGGTCAAAACTCACCAAAACATCTTCTTTTATTTCTTCCATAATCATATCATGGAGATGTGCAATGGATTCGCTGACTGAAAGGGCAAAACCGGATACATGTATCCACTTTACCTGCTCTAATAAATCTTTATCAAAATCATCAGGCCCCAGTTGTGCTGCCGCGGATTCCGACAGATTAAACACAAAGTTTCTGCTGCCATCGCTGAACTTTGCCAACAGCGACATTGCTGTAGTATATCTGTCAACTGTCCGGATATATGAGCAATCAATTCCGCTCTTTTCCATTTGACGAAAAAAACAGTTGGACAACGGGTCTTTTCCCACCACTCCCACATAGCATCCCCTGTGACCCAGGACAACACACTCATTTAGACAAATCCCAGGATCCCCTGCCGGATATGGTCCTTCAAATTCCCCTATCTGTTCAAAGGGGCAATCTAATTCTTTTCTCATTATTTCCACCATAGGAATTCCAAAAGTCACTATATCGTACTTCATATCCATCCTCCACAGCTTAAACTCCCAATGCCTTTTTAGCAGCCGCAGCAAAATCCTCTGCTGTAAGGCGGTATTCCTTCAGCATTTCTTCATATGGTGATACCGTATGAGGATATTCGTCAGGCAGCCCTAGCTTTACCAGCCTGCAGCCATATCCCTGAGCAGCTAAAATATTGGCCACCACACTGCCCAGGCCATTGACTACGCTGTGTTCTTCCACCGTAACAATCACCTTGGATTCCTTCGCCATATCCATTATCACATTCTCATCCACGGGTTTAATACAGAACATATCCACCACCCCTGCCGAAATCCCCTCCTCACTCAGGATGTCCCGCGCTTTCAAAACCTCTGATAAAAGAGGACCTGCCACGATGAAGTTCACATCCGCGCCACGCCCATGAACCACTGCGCTTCCTACCTCAAATAATTCCCTGCCCTCATAAGTACATTCAGGAATTCCTCCATTCATTCTGAGATAGACTGGTCCTCTCATTTCAATGGCCCTTTCCAGAAGACTGATCATTGACACATTGTCCGCTGGACAGAAAACAGTCATGCCCGGCAGAGATGACATGACCGCTATGTCTTCCCATCCAAAATGTGTTACTCCCTGGGTTCCCATACCCACACCGCCTTCGCTTCCCACAATGACCACATCCAGTTCACTGTAAGCTACATCCAGACGCACCTGCTCAAAACACCGTTCTGAGGCAAATGGCGCAAATGCAAATGTTACCGGTTTTTTCCCGCCTCTTGCCAGACCGGCAGCCACTCCGGTCATATTCTGCTCTGCTATTCCGCAGTCCACAAACTGTTCGGGACACCGTTCGAATCCATCGCATCTGCACGCTCTTCCCGAATCAGCCACAACCAGAACAATATCCTCATTTTTTTCTGCCAGTTCCTTGATGGCCTTCCCGAACATAGGCCGGAACTTTATGTTCCAATTATCAATATCAGATAAATTCACTCTATTCATAATTCCTCCTAAGTCAGTTCCTGTAGCGCAAGTTCCAGATCTTCTTTGCTCACCTTGGCATGATGCCAGTCATTGTTATTACAAGATTTGGTAAATCCTGCTCCCTTAACGGTATTTGCTACAATACAGGTAGGTTTATCATTCCACAGCCGTTCCTTGGACATTGCCTCTTTAAGCTGTGCAACGTCATTTCCATCAACCTCAGTTACATACCATCCAAAAGCTTCCCACTTATCCTTAACAGGTTCCAGATTCATAAGTTTCCTTGTTGTCCCACCATACTGGAATCCATTTACATCAATAATTGCTGTCAAGTTGCCCAATTTATATTTTGCTGCAAACATGACTGCTTCCCAGATGCTTCCTTCCTCCATTTCCCCATCGCCTATCAAAGTATAAACATCATAGCTGTTTCTCTTTGTCCTGGCTGCCAATGCCATTCCGCATGCAACTGAAAGTCCATGACCCAGTGAACCTGACGGATGTTCCACCCCGCTTAGGTTTTTACCGCTCGGATGTCCTGCCAATCTTGTTCTGATCTGGTTAAATGTCTTTCCTTCTTCATGAGATACCATGCCGGTAAGAATGAGAGGCACATAAAGCCCCAGAACTCCATGTCCTTTGCTGAGCAGGAACCGGTCTCTGTCTTCCCATTCCGGTTCATCCACCCGGTATTTCATCACATCAAAGTATAATACAGTCATAATATCCATGATAGATAAAGCTGGTCCCACATGTGCGCCTTCTGCTCCTGCTATATATGACATTTCCATGCAAAGCCGGCGCATCTCCCGTGCTTTCGCCTTTAAATCTTCCACTCTCAAACCATTCCCCTACCTTTCTATCTGCTGCGCAGCCTCTTTTTCAGAGAGTTGTTTTTTCTCATGTAATCCAACAAGACTGCCGCCAGTATTACGATACCTTTTGCCACGTACTGCCAGAAGGAAGCCACGTTCAGCATGTTCAGCCCATTATTTAAGACACCAATAATGATTGCTCCAATCAAAGTTCCTCCAATGGTTCCCACACCTCCTGCAAAACTGGCGCCTCCCAGTACTACTGCCGCAATCGCATCGCACTCATAGCCTTCGCCCGTAGCCGGAACTCCCGCAGAAAGCCTGGCTCCCAGTACGATACCAGCCAAACCGGCCAATACAGCCGACAATATGTACACCATGATTTCCACCCTGGACACCCTGATTCCTGCAAATTTAGCCGCCATTCGGTTACCGCCGAGGGCATATATTCTTCTTCCAAATTTTGTCTTATTCAGCAGTATATAACATATAATCATAACTATTAGCATATAGAATATGGGATATGCAATAGGACCCAGATAGGAGGTTCCAATCTTACAGAACTGCTCGTTGGTCACCCTAATGGGACACCCATTTCCCAAAAGCATGGCAGCTCCACGTATAATGGTCTGTGTTGACAATGTCACCACAAAGGGTGCAATGTTTGTAGCAGTGACTATTGTTCCGTTAAAAGCTCCAATCAATATGCATAGAATCATGGCAGCCAGAACTGCAGTTGCGGCCGACCAACCCCAGTTCGCCATTGAATAAGCTACAAATACACCTGAAAACGCAACCACAGGCCCCACGCTCAGGTCAATTCCGCCGATTAGGATTACAAAGGTCATTCCAAAAGCAAGGAAAGCATTGGTTGATATCTGTCTCAATATATTCAAAAGATTGGAACCTGTCAAAAAATTATCCGACATAGTGGACGTAATCGCCATAATCACCGCCAACCCTACAATAATTCCGATATTCCGTTTCAGATAATCTTTTATCGGAACAAATACCGCATTTGTCTTTACACTCTCACTAATCTTCTGATTCATTATGCATTTCCCCCTCCCAGACAATAATTCATGATATTCTCTTGTGCAAACTCAGCCCTGTCATTCAAGACACCCGCTATCCTGCGGTTCTTCATGACAATGATCCTGTCACTGGTATTAATGACCTCCGGCAGTTCTGACGATATCAGCATAATGGCAACTCCCTGTTTTGCCAATTCGTCAATAATAGAATATATCTCTGTCTTTGCACCAATATCAATTCCCTTAGTTGGTTCATCAAGAATTAGTATTTTAGGATTTGTGGCCAGCCACCTGGCAATAATGGCCTTCTGCTGGTTGCCTCCGCTCAGGTTTCCGATATACTGCTGGGGTGATGACGCCTTGACCCTTAACGCATCCATGTACTGCCCTATAATTCCCTTTTCCCGCTTCGTGTTTACTTTAATAAGCTTAATAAATGCATCCAACACTGCTAGAGATATGTTATATCCCACCCCCATCTGGGGTATGATTCCCTGCTCTTTGCGGTTTTCCGGAACCATGGCGATTCCCATACTGATTGCCTGGGCCGGATTTCTTATTTCCAGTCTTTTTCCCTCAAATATGATTTCTCCCTTGTCAGGCTGCAGTAAACCGAATAATGCCGATGCCATCTCCGTTCTGCCAGCTCCGATAAGACCTGTGACACCCAGTACTTCTCCTTTTTTTATCTCAAAGCTCACATCATCTATATATCCCTCTTTATAGAGATTTTTCACGGTGAGTATCACTTCTTTTCCCGGCGTATGGGTTAATGTATAGTAGTTCTTTATCTCCCTGCCCACCATATCAAAAACCATCTGTTCTCTGGTAACCTCATGGATGTCCTTTGTAACAATGGACTGACCATCACGGAACACGGTTATTCTATCGCATATTTCTACCACTTCTTCCAGCTTGTGTGATACAAATAAAGTGGAGATCCCCTTCACTTTCAGATTATGGATTATTCTGTACAGTATTTTTACTTCTTTATCACTTAAAGACGAGGTAGGCTCATCCATTATGATCAACTTTGAATTGCGCGAAAACGCTTTTGCAATCTCCACCATCTGTTGTACTGCTATGTCCAGTTTACATACTTCCTCATCCAAGGGAAGATCCAACTCCAGCATGGAAATAATCTCCCTTGCCTTCTCTCTTGTTTTGGCTGCGGAATATGCCTCTCCTTTTCCAATCTCAAATCCCAGCATAATATTTTCGTAAACCTTCATATGAGGAACAAGACAAAGTTCCTGATAGATAACACTGATCCCTCTCTGCAATGCCTGGCTGATACTTTCATTTCTGTACTCCTGCCCCATGAAGGAAATCATTCCTTCATCCGGAGCATATACTCCTGCCAGGACCTTTATAATTGTACTCTTCCCGGCTCCATTTTCTCCAATGAGTCCGTGTACTTCCCCTTGCCTTATTGTCAGATTTACACAGTCCAGCGCTTTTACACCAGGGAAATTTTTCGTAATTCCTGTTGCTTCTAACAATATATCTGACATATGACACCCCTTTCTCAGACAGAAAGGGTGCCCAAACAAACTCCCTTCATAAATTTGTTCAGACACCCTCAAATCTTAGCTAAAATAACTGATAATTGCGCTTAGAAGCCTTCGTATCCCTCCACATTATCGTTTGTCAGGAAATTAATCTCCAACAGATTTTCATACTCAAATGGCTCGCCCTTAGAGTTTTTGATTAGCAGCTCAACCGCTCCCTGCCCCATCTTATAAGGCTGCTGTGCAGCTTCTCCTGTAAGCTTTCCGGCCTTGATCAAATCTGCATTTGCCTGCTGCCCATCTACAGCGTATACCTGGACCCCACCAAGTCTGTTGGCTGCTTCCAAAGATGAAATGGCTCCCTGAGATGAACCATCATTGATACAAAACGCTACATCAAATTCCGGGTATGCCTGAATCATATTGTCCATGACCGTCATGCCTTTATCCATAAGTCCGGAGCAGGGCTGTTCAGCAATAATCTCGTATCCATCGTGTCCCTCAATGGCATCCTTAAATCCTTGGTACCGGTCAATCGTACACTTAATTTCCGGATGGGTCAGCGCTACAATTTTAGCGCTGTCTAATGTCTTTAATACATTTTCGCCACATGCATAGCCTGCAGCATAATTATCAGATGCAATATAAGCAATGGTCAAATCTTTTTTCGCACACTCTGCATCCACAGATACAACAGGAACCCCAGCCTTATCTGCCGCCTCCAGAGCCGGTGTAATACCCTCAAAATCAACCGGCATCACAATTAGTCCATCAATATCCTGCTGAAGAAGATCATCCACCTGGGATATCTGCTTCTCGATATCATTATCTGCATAATAGGCAATCAATTCGATTCCATTAGCATCGCACTCAGCTTTCATACCATCGTATAGCGGAACCATAAATGGGTCTGTCTTCATAAATGCTACGCCAACTTTTTTGAGTTCTGCTGATGCTGCCTCTGCTTCCGCCTGGGTCTCAGATGCCTCTTGTTTTTCCGCTATTGTTTCGGCTGCCTTGGGAGCATCCGTAGCTGCAGTTGTCTCCGCCTTTCCAGACCCACATGCAGTAACTGAAAGCGCCATTGTTGTAACCAACATCATTGATATAATTTTCCTCATATTTTCCCTCTCCTTTTGTTTGGTTATTTTAGCTAAGTTTTCTGTTTTTTTGATGTTTTTATTATATAACTTAACACGCATGTATGTCAATATTAATTTTAAAAAATGAAGTTTTTTATTATATATTTTACATATTTTGGTATAAATCATCCACTTTTAAGGCTTTTTTGCGATTTTATATTTCATTTTTTATTTTCAAAAAAGAAATATGAAATTTGTTTTAATTCCCCCTCACCCAATGACCTGACAAGCCTTTCAATAGGTACTGTCTAACCATTAATCCCCCTTCCTGCTTCCAAATAATGTAATTGTGATTTCACTTTCATTTTTATAAATTATTTATGAAATATTCTGAACAAAAAAAGGCGGAATCCAATGGAATCCCGCCAAATGTAATATACGATACTCTCCCTGTTCATCCCTTCTCCCGCTTCGCCGCCAGCAGCCTGTCCAGGTAAACAGACTTGAACTGTTTGCTGGCCATGGCCTGCTTAAGCGGCGGCAGCTCCAGGATAGCGCTGAACAGGGCGGCCATGGCCCTGTGGTTGGAAAACGCCTGGTTGTCAAACACCAGATTGGCCAGTGTTCCCTTCTCAATGGCCTGAAGAACAAATCTGTGGGTGCTGTTCACCGGTGTGATGATCTGCTCCGTCCTGCGCTCCATGTGAATGGCCTTGACGCCGCAGTTCCTGGCGCATACGCCGCAGCCCAGACAAATATCCTTATCCACCACGGCCCGCTTCCTTCCGTTTTCTCCTTCCTCCATGGATATAGCCAATACCGGACATGCCTTTGCGCACTTTCCGCAGCCAACGCACTGGTCCCCGGTAATATCAGGAATATAATTGGTGGTGGCCACCGGCTGCATGGGACTGAAATGCCTGGCAGCCTGGAGCGCCTCACAGCAGCACCCGCAGCAGTTGCAGATAAAAGCCGGGTGCTCCCGCACATTTTCCCCTATCTGTACCAGATTGCTGGCGTAGGAGCGTTCCAGCGCATCCAGCGCCTCCTCCCTGGAGATAAGTCTGCAGTAATCCCCGTGCTGGGCCAGGGAACGCGCCACATTGTCAAAGGTCAGGCATACATCCCAGGGAGCGTTAATCTCGCAGGGATGGCCTGCGTGAGACATTTTATGACGGCAGTAGCATAGCCCCAGACCGATATACTCTGCCTCCTCCACGATGTGGGTCGCCCGCTCATAATCCAGGATGTGGTTCATCTTGTCATTGGTCAGAACCGGCTCCTGGACAAACACACGGCCCAGCTTTGTCTCCGTGGCATAAAACAAATCCTTGATAAAATCCTCCTCCACATTCATATACTGGTAATACAATTCACTGAGATACTTTTGGTCAATATCTCCCCTGGTCCTCATCAGGGCAAATTCAATAAACCCGGCCATTGGCGGGGGCATCACGAATTTCCGCACCCCCTTGTCCCAGGAGTCCACCAGCAATGCCTTGCCGCACAGATGATCTAACAGCTTTTCCGCCTTATACTCCGAAGTCCCCCATATCTTTGCCGCCTTTTTTATGGTAAACGGGCGAACCGGCAGCAGCGCCACCCATTTGGCCTCCTTTTCAGAATATAGGACCTGCAGTATCTTATACAGTGTCTCAGGGTAAACCAGTTGATACGTTCACCCAGGTTCCGGTATGCGTCACGGGTTGTAAGATGTCCCATTGTCTTTACCTCCTCCTTGGATTTTCCTTGATTGTTCCCATTTTTTCCTCTGCCATACCGCGGAGTGACTGAACCCTCATTCCTGTCAGATAAACCGCGTCATGCCCGGGCATGGAACAACCGCTTCACCATCTACTTTAGCACTGCAAAAAATAATATTCAACAGAAAGTACATCACATGCTTCCTTTCCACAAAATCCTGTTTTGTTTCGTTGTTCTATACCATTCATCCGCCAAACCGAACATATGTTCTGATTTTTCTTGACAAAATCCCCCCTCAGTGATATCTTTAAAATACATCACAGATTTCCTTTTCCACATGAGAGGTGGAAAATATGCAATATTACATACGCATTGATAACCGGAATGTATACGTGTCAGAAGAAATTTATAAACTATACTGCAAAGGCGAGCGGAAGGAGCGGTATTTCCGGGAATCAGATATTCATAACAAGACATTTTATTATAATGCACTGGACACAGAAGATTTTAACGGCTGTGATCTGTTTCAGGACACCCGAGCCAAGCCTGTGGATGAACAGGCAGAGGAAGCTCTGGAGCGCTCTCTGCTCTTTGAGGCCATGAAGGACCTGGACCCCAGAGAGAAGGATATCATACGCCGTATTTACTGTTACGACCAGTCCCTGCGCCAGATTTCCAGGGAAACCGGAGTTCCCGTAACCACCCTTCATTACCGTCATGGAAAGATCCTCCGCAAACTGCGCAGCCTCATGGCCTGAAGGGAAGGTGCTGCACAGATTCTCACAGGCATTTAGGCCAAAAGGCCGCCCGGGCCGACATTCAGGTATCTGTTTCACATGCCTGTCGGCTTTGGACGGCCTTTTCTATCCGGTTTTAATCGAACATATGTTCTGTATATCGGATGAATCTTGTAACCACCCCATGAATGCTTTTAACCGGAACAAAGGAGGAATCTGGTTTGAATATTGTTATATCAACTGAACATAATCAGCTTTTCAGACAACTTTACGCAGCTGCAGACGCAGCCATCTCCAACCGGCATCTGCGGGGCATGGAGCTATATGCCTTCAGAAGCCTGACGCCGGAAGAACTCATCAAGGAAGCTGCTGGCTCTCCCGCAGATCTGTGGCTCATGTTCTTTGACAGCGACAGCCGGCCTGACTGGCCGGATGTACTGAACAGGCTTACATCTTTCAGCAGTCAAATTATGGTCTGCATAGTGAGCAGTGATTACAGCACCGCAGCCCGTCTCATCAACAGCCACTCTGTCCGCGGCGTTGCAGGTTATATCCATCCTGTCCATGACAACTTAGAGCGCTCCTGCCTGAACATCCTGACCTATCTGAACCGCCGTGTAACTTCCGCAGATGGATTTCTAATCGTGCACGGCAGCAGCCGTGACACCCGGCTTTCCTTTTCCAGCATCTATTATATAGAAACTGTAAAAGGAACTCATATGTGCAATATACACTGCTCAGACGGAGTATATACCTTCCGTTCCGGCATAAAAGAGTTGTCAGAAAAGCTGAAGCCGCCCTTTCGTCAGGTCCGGGCATCCACCATAGCCAATCTGTCAAATGTCCGGTCCTTTGAACCAACCCAGGGCATTCTTTCCTTTACAGGCGGTATTTCATGCTGCTGCTCCCGCAGCTACAGGCATGATGTATCCGATTATTTCCGCAGGCATCCGCGTCATGTGCATGCGGAAGGCGATATGGCGGAAAGGGGACCCGGGTGACGGGAAGGCGGCAGGGAGAGAATACGGCAGAGAAAAAACTATCCGAAACACATAAGGCGGACACTTTATGCAGAGCACATTAAAAGGGCAGAGATTCCCACCTCTGCCCTTTCCTTTCACATCTATCTACAATTTACCTGACATTTCCCTGGGGCAGTACCAACCACCGCTCTTCTGTCCCCTGTCATGATAAAAATAACTGCCGTTCCATCATCCGCCGTCTGGTGAGTCCCTCCAGTACCTTTCCTGCCGCTTTGTTCCATTTAGGAAATTCATCCGCTGCCCCTTTCACATCACCTGCGTGCAGACGCTTCAAGAGCGTACTGTTCCTGAGAGCGCCTGCCCCCAGATTATAGGCAAAGCTTACCAGGGCGTCAAACTGGTTTTGGGTTACGCTGCACTCCAGCACCTTATTTACAGCCTTCTCAAAGGCCCTTAGGTCCTCCCTCAAATATGCCTCTGCCTGTGCCTGGGTAATCTTCATCCCCATGGCCACGCCGGCCGTATGCCCATATCCAATGGTGGGGACCCCTGCCGCGCAGCGGTACGCCTCCAAACGGCAGCCCTCAAACTGTTTAATCAGGCAGATACCTGCATCCGATATCCTTCGTTCTCCCTGGGCATATCCTACTTTACGATCTGCTTCTGAAGCGGTTCCTGCCTTTGTGACCGGAGGCTGCACTGCACCAGCCGTATATTCGCTGCCCTCGTACGCTGCCAGCGCAGGGGTTTTTCCTTCTGTTTTGCCAGGTGATGTATGTTCCGGCTCCCTGCCGTCTCCATTTTCCACCGATATTCCTCCCGTACTAATGGGAATCTCCGCGGATTCTTCTTCCGGAAAATGCAGTACGCCGTTTTTGTCCACCTGTACCATAAACTGTGTCCCAAGCTTTGCCATCTGTCCATCCCGGTTAAAGTAATACGGCTTTCCTTTGATAAGCTGAAGGCCCTTAACCATTGCAAAATCCGTCCCAAAATAATACCAATTATCTTTATAAAGATACCAGTTATTCCGCACCGCATGGCCGGAACCGTCGAACCAGAACCACTGGCCTTTGTCCTGATACCAGTCATTGGCCACATACCGTTCCGGTTCCAGATAAAAACGGACCCCTCCGTCTTCTTTGACCCATCCCGTGGGATGGGCTGATGGAACTGCTGATTCACATACCTGCTCTGAATAGTCAATATCCTTAAGTTTCAGCACACTGACCCAGGGTGTATCCTGCGCCCTTGTCTCCACCGTACCGTAATTGATTCCCTTGGCCTCAATGCATGTTCCGTCTCCAATGTACACCCCGATATGCCCTGGCTTCCATAGAGCCCAGCCTGCCATTGATTCATTCAATGCTCCTATGGGCTGTACCTCACGGGCAGTCTCCTTATAATTGGCGCTTCCCCTCAATATACCGGTGCACCAGGTAATCAGGCCGGAACAATCCGTACAGTGCTTTCCCATAAAACTCCTGGCCTTAGTTATGTACTGGGGTGTATAGACCTTGGGGTTTTCCGCTGCCAGCTGTTTCAGCAGCGCTTCCGTCAGGACCTGCCCCTTCATGCCGAACACATATGGTGTGCCCAGCTTTCCCTTGCAGAATTCAATCAATTCCCTGCTTGTCTTGCTCATAATTTATTTTCTCCTCTCTGTTCATGAACCGGTATCTTCTGTCTCTATGCCGGTAAAATCCGTATAGTAAATATTCTGCCGTACATCCATCAGCATGAAACCGTAGAAATATCCATCCCCGGATACAGGTACTGTCTCTAAAAGCATGTCATCCGGTTCTTCTATATAAAATTCAGTTCCCATATAGTAGCTGTCCGTGTAGTACCTGTCCTCCGTGATTTGGTCTGGATTATGATCCGTCTCGCCGTGAGAGCTCCCGGCAGTATTTCCGGTTTCATCTCTGATTTCATCTTTTGTTTCATCGCCGGCTTCATCTTTGGTCTCATCTTTGGCCCCATCTATGGTCTCATCTTTGGCCCCATCTATGGTCTCATCTTTGGCCCCATCTTTGGCCTCATCAACCGGTTCCTCCTCCACGTCCTCCATATGTTCAACCAGATAAAGCGGAGTCACCCGATCCCCCTCCTTTAACTCATAAATCTGCTTTGCGGCCTCGGAGGTCTGCCCTGCGGGTGTCACGGAAAGAACCTGCCCGTCTTCATGCTCCTCGTCAAATCCTATACGCATCGTGCACAGCTCCCCATTATAGAGCACAGGGGCCATATATTCCGTGTATGCATCCAGATTCATGGTTTCAATCAGGCAAAGTACCTGCCCCTTCATTCCCATATAGCTGTTCTCCGGAGCTGCCCGCAGGGTACCGTCCACGCCAATATCCACATCACTGTCTGTGCAGAGAAGGTAGTAGTTCCCGTCATCCCCCACAGGACAGAATACAGCCAAATACGCTCCTGTCACGTCGGAAACATCCTCGGGGGCTATGCTGATTTCTACGGTGCCGTCCTTATGCGCATTTATGTTCCCCCATTCCACGCCGCTTTCCCGGGCCAGATACGCCGCATATCCGTCCGTCAGCTGCCTGTAGGCACTGCAGAATCCTGTGGTATCATACGTTTCAAGATCCTCGCTCAGATAGGGGTTAGAACCGCTTGGCAGGTATATAGTAAGACCGCTTGGATTCCCGGGATAGCCTTTGGCCCACTGGTCCGTCACAAGCTTCCCCATCCGCTCCTTCAATGTCTGAAAGGCGCTTTCATCCGGATATACGCTCTGGCAGGCATCCAGGAATTCCAGTACATCCACCAGCTCCGGAGAACCTCCCGCCTGTCTGCTGCCAAATGCCAGCATTTTCATTCTGTCCTTTCCCAGCTCCCTGTACAGCTCTTCCCGCAGTTCCTGGGGTATCCCGTCCACATATTGGTGAAATACCTCATGAAACGCCGGATATTCCTTCATATCCAAAAGGCTCATGGCAACAGGCGCAGTACCTGAGGCATAGTAGGCATCATAGGCATCCACCATAGACCGGCCTACTGCTTCTCCCCATTCCATATCAGACGGCAGACTGTCTCCCAGAGCTGTCATCCAGCTGTAATCATATCCATCCTGAGGTTCCAGCTCCGGAGATGCAATGACATAGCCGGCCCTTCCCTCCAGACAGTCAGCAATCTCCACGCTTCCCATAAGGCAGGCGTCAAACGCCACAAAGTCAAACGCTTTGTCTGCCATAACAGAATGGTCCAGAGCCTCTCTTATCTCCTCTAACGAGAGCCCGTCCCCGTCAAAATGACTGTCGCTTCCGTATCCACCCACCGGACCTCCTCCATGATTCCACAGTATCAACCCATAATGGTTGGCCGGATAAGACTGGACGCCGTAATTGACAAAATCCGTCAATGTATCCGCATCCCCCATGTTCCTGATTTCCATGGGTTCCATGGAGGATATCCCATCCTCTGTCAGAGAAAATCTGGCATAGGGTACACCATCCATTTCATCCAGCTCCCACCGGGTGGAACCGCCTGCCTCAACCACCACATGAAGAGAGGGAAAATTTTCCTCCTGTCCCGCCGTCCTCAGGGCATCCATCATTTCCCTGAGGTCCGCTGTGGCTGCTCCATAATCCCCCTCCAGGTCGCTTCCGTTCATGTAAACCATGATTGTACTGTCCGCCGCCTCTGCGGCCTCTGTATACTCTTTTACCTGTATGCCCTGACGCTCAGAGCCGCTCACCGTATAGAGAGCCGCACCTGCCAGCAGGGCGCTGAGGGCCGCCGCGATTCGCGGCGCAGTGACCCTCTTTCTTTTTTCATCCATCTGCCAATCTCCTTTTCATTATCTGTTCAAAATTATTTTTCTGCTTCGTGTTTTAACGCCTCGCATCTTGCCTGTTCACAGCCTACAGCCTGCTGTCATACCTGCCCTTGCGGCTCCTGTTCCTCATTACGCGCACGTTCTCAGAGGTCCGGGCCCCAAATTCCTGCCTGGCCTCGTCCATATACTGGTGAATCAATCCCTCCCGGGAAAGATTAATGTAATTCTTGCCGCTGCGGTCCACAGGAAAGCTGCGGTACATGGCTTCCTCGGTCTTATTCAGCACGCGCTCCATACTCCCCTCCGCCGCGGACAGCGCCTTCTTCTGTTTCTGCTCACCTGTTTTCTGCTTTTGAAGCTCTGCATACGAGAGCATCTGTTTTCTCTGGCTCTCCACCGCGGACATGCTCTTCTTTACCTCATCGTACAGCAGCTTTGCCTGGTCGTAATTGCGAATGACATCCTTCAGCTCAGACAGCTCCTCATCCCGGAACACGCCCTCCTTTTCTTTCAGGGTAATCTTGCGCTTTAATCCCCCCATGGAGCCGGACAGCGCCTTCACGTCCCCGGCCTGTTCCCCCGTACTCAGGATACCGCCCACACAGTCCAGGGCGTTCATATACTCCTGGTTCATCTGGTCAAAGTCAGACATGGGTTCGCTAAACTCCCTGATATAGGCTTCCTGCATGGAACGCATCAGCCTTGTGGAAGATTTCATCTGTTCCCTAGCACCTGCCAGGCGTCTGCACTGCTCTTCTATGGTATACGTCTCATGGCTGTACCGCCTGAAATTGCTGCGGAAAGCCCCGTCCTCAATGTGGTCCAAATCATTCTTCATCTGCCCGTTCATATTACCTGATACCGCGCCTGCCGCATCGGATTTCAGGGCAGAGTGGCCCATCTTTGTCTCGTACCGGTAGGTCTTTCCCAGGGCAACAAACTCAATGGATGCCCTGAATTCCTGTTCGCTCATATTAGCCTTGCCGTACAGCTCCAGCCGGTTGATATAGAAGAATGACAATGCCCCCTGTATCACGGCATTGACCGCTTTCATGACACCTTCTCCCACCTTGCCAGCCAACTGCACCGCGGCTTTGGCCACCTGAAGGGCGGCTGTTGCCACTCCGATTGCCACATATACGCCGGCCTTGGCCACCTCATAGGCTCCTATCTCAATTCCCTTTGCAATGGCCACAAATGCCTTCTTCCACCACTTGGCATTCCTGATGGAGCGTTTGCAGTCTTCAATTTTACGGTTCAGGGAATCAATCTGGCCATACAGTTCATTCACATGGGCCTGGGCCCTGTCTATCTCCCTGGTAGCATTCTTAATCTTATCCCTGAGCCGGTCAATGGCTCTGTTTATGCTCTCCTGCACCGCCTTCAGTTTTTCCGCCAGCTTGGACGTATCAATCACCAGACGGAATTCAAACCCGCCCCGGTTAAAATCCTGGTAATTCACCTTCAGATGAATGCTTACATCAAAAATCGCCAGCCAGTTAAACCGCACATCAATGGATATAAGCCCCTTACAGAAGATAATCCTGGTTTCAAAATACAGGATGGACAGCAGTTCAATCCGTCCGTCCAGATAGAAGGTCACATCCTTCTTGCCTGCGGACAGGAAGAATACAATCCCTCTCTGCTCCTTACCCATAAACTGCCTCAGCACACTGTCCGCCGGCACGGGAAGGGCTTCTCCGGACTCCTGCCCTGCTTGGGAGGGACCTAATTTCAGGAATCCCAGATTAACCTCCGGTATGCGTCCATACGCCAGCACCCCATCCCCCTCCCGGAAGGAAAACAGAACCTCGAACCGGACCTTGAAAATCTCAATGACTCCGCATACAAAGATTCCCCGCTCCACCGTGTAACTGCCCAGCCTGGTATTTACATCCGCATAGTAGAACTGGGCCGTAAGCTTTATACCGCCTGAACCGTCTATGTAATAATGCCGCATCCGCCGCTGGTCCACCAGGTCCACTCCATCCCCGAAGGGAGACGCCTTTACCTGATCCCTTTCCAATACCAGGCTGTTATCATGGATTCTCTGGTTAAATGCCTCTGCCAGCCGGGCTCCGTCCGCACGCTTAACCATTTCCCGGTCAAATGCCTGCATGTCCTGGAAAGGAAGTCCCAATATACGTATAAAATCAATGCTGTCAAGACCGTCAAAGGAACATCCCAGCAGATTCCTCACCAAAATGGGAATGGACAGGTCACTGACTGCTGCGGACAGCAAATCCAGCTTTGGGACCGACCCTGCCACAGTAAGCATTACAGCCCCAAACAAGTGGATTTCCCTTATATAAAGATTGGCAAACATGGCAAAGGACGGCCCCCGGTCAAACCCTACGGCCAGACAGGTATCCCCTATGGAAAAGGGACCAGCCAGAGGAATGGGTTCCCTGACCTCTCCAAAGGCCTCCACCATAAAGCGGGTTCTGGATATGCCGCAGTTAACATGAAACTCCATATCCGGCACAAAAGCAAACCGAAAGGAGCCCTGAAGGGCCAGGGACAAGGCCCTGCTTCTTAGCTCAACTGCCAGACACATATTCCTGCTCTCCATGAAACTATTTTTAGATGCAGGTATTGCCGCCATGCACAGAAATCCATCTTCACCCGCCCCCAGGAAAAGCTGCGCCTCCTTAAGGCCGAACAATTCCCTGAGCGCTTTCTCAAACACGCTGTCTCCATTCAGTTTTAAATGGGAGTAGGTAAGAAGGCTGCACCTGTCAATCCGGGACGGAAAGGCCTCTGCTCCCGGCGCCTCAGCCATCAGGTCCCGGGGACTCAGCCCCTTTCCCACACGTCCGAAGAAATAAAACTCCTCCATCCCAAAAAAGTCCGCTGCCTTTTTTACTGCATCCATAAGGGATGATACCTGGGCATTTCCCCCATTACTGTCTGCTGAAAATGAAAAAAGAATGGCTGCGCTTCCCCTGCCTGCTGCTGCCTTGAAATACAGCCCTGGTTCTCCATAACCCAGGGCTGTGATTCCATGAATGCAGGAAAGAGTGGCGCGTTGACTGGAAGCATGTACCAGGCCTGAGGCGTATGCCTCGAATTTAGAAGCCATTTCACTGTTCACAGCCTCCAATAATCCTGCGGGCCCCCTCTGGTCCATCTGCAGTTCCCCGTAAAATGACATTTCGTTCTTATCATACCAGACAGCCAGCTTGGCCGGACAGCCCTTGACGGCTCCCTCCACGGCTATACTGCACGACATCTGCCTCTGGTTCATTCCTGCCGCTCCTTTCCTGCAATCGTTCCATGATGCTTTGTCCATTGCTTAATGTAATGCTTTAAATGCTGCTTTGAATGCTACTTTGAATGCTGCTTTATCTGCAGCTTCCCAAACTGTGTTTCCTGCGCTACTTAGCGGCCTGACTCTTGTCCGGCAGTGCGGCCACGCCCAGGTATTCGTCCACAGTAATCAGGGCCATCTTGTCCACTACCTTCTTTCTGTCCGTATTCCAGACAGAAATGGAAAGGTTGGTCACATCCACAATAGGCTTAATGGTTTCCGGTACCAGACCTTCTGTTACCACCTGCAGCTGAAACGCATACTCCAGTACAGAGTTCTCTCCCTTTTTACAGATGTACAGATACGCCATCTGCAGCCTGATTACAATATCTTCCAGTTTCATGGATGTGGAGCCGCCGCCCTCCTTGGCGGCCTCGGTCATGGCTGTCTCAAGCTGGGTCGTATCCACGGCAGTATCACTGCCAGACACACCCTTGGCCATCTTCTTGATATCGTCAATCAGATCCTTTACCGAAATCCCACTGTCCGGCGTCTGTTCTGACGGAATCAAAAGAACTGCGTATCCTCCCTCATTTTTTTCATACATGGCATGAAGCTGGGTCCCAATCAGGGAAAAGTCAATACCTATTGAAGCTTTTAATGTGTTGTTTTCCATTCTGCTACTCTCCTTTTCTTAGATTATTTTGTATTCTATCTATCTCAATGCAGCCCTCCGGATGACTGCAAAGCCATCATACCGCTGAAATGGCGCCCACTGCGCCTTGACGGCATCCTTTGAATGATTACCGGCATGAATGGCTGTTAATTGCTGAAACCATATCATGTTTCTGATGTAATATCCTGGCACTGCTCTAACCAGGGTGTGATTTTATCAATTCGCACCATCCTCTTCGGCAGAAAAAATGGCGTTCTGCATGTAATGACCCGCTCCACCTCATCCATTGTTTTCTGCAATTTGCGTGTCCATTTTCCCAATTCTTCCCAGGTGTCTCTGTCTCCTCCCTCTGCATACAATATACATTCTTTCTCTGTAAGCTCCATTCCGGTTACCGTATCATGGGTTCTCCAGACCAGCCGGCTGTATGAATCTGAAATCATCTGTTCCTCCCCACCAAGAGTACTGTTCCTGTCACGGCACAGATCCATCTCATCCGCCAGGCGTATGATGCCCGCGATATAAGGAAGGCAGACGGACTCCGTCCCTATTTGAAATGCTGCGGGAAAGGCATTTTCATCCCACAAATCCGTTTTTCTGTGTCCTCTCACTGCCTGCATAACAGGAAATACATACTCTTTCCGGATTTCAAAAATATCACTGTATTTTTCCACAAGCAGGGCGCTGAATTCCTGATGATATTCCCGGATCAACTCTGCTTCTCTGCCCTTGGCAGGATATAGTTCCCCGCACAGCACAGGGGCCAGTCCCTCAAAATCAGCTTTTGAAATCCCCATACCCAAATCATGGAACAGAATCCCCGTCAAAAGCACATACAGCTCGCTTCCATTCAGCTGCAGCAGACAATCTCCCACCAGCTGTCCGGCCAGATTCATAATATTCAGGCAATGAAGGCTGCTGTGGTCCGTATACTGGGGAAATACGTTCCTGTACCGGTCCAGCATCATACAGGCTCCGGTGGAAGCTTCCAGATAGTTTCTGTGAAGGCTGGGAGAACACTGCTTCAAGCGTTTCTGCAAAGCGAACTCCCATTTTTCTGTAGCGGTATGGTTTATGTACGTATCAGTATGTTTTATATCTTGTTCCTTGTGATTCATGTATATATCACTCCTTCTGCTGTTCATAAAATTGGGTTATATGATGGCCGCTGTACGTTCCTGATCTTTTCTTATAATCTCTGACTGTTTTTTTCTTATAATCTCTGTCTGTAGTCTCTTGCCATAGTCTCTTTGCCGCAGTCTCTTACCATCATCTCTTGCCGCAGCCTCTTGCCATCGTCTCTTGCCGCAGCCTCCTACCATCGTCTCTTGCCGTAGCCTCTTACCATCGTCTCTTACCGTAGCCTCTTACCATCGTCTCTTACCATAATCTCTTACCATAATCTCTTACCATCGTCTCTTGCCATAATCTCTTGCCATAATCTCTTACCATAATTCCGTACTACATTCTCCTGCTGAAATCCCTTCTATAAATATCCGCCATATATGCCCACGCCGTATTTTCCCTGTCATCCATTAGGCCTTCTCCTTCCGCCCTGTTCCTGTCTGTATGACGAATGGCTGCTCTCCTCCTTCTGCCACATCTGGTTCTCCTTAAGAGACAAATCTTCCAGTGCGTTTAAAAACATCTGGTCTCTCTGTTTCCGGTCTCTATAATTCCCTACGCCCAACATGTAGAAAGAAGTTTCGCTTTTCAAGCGCTCCGCATTGGAACGGTAGCGAATCATATTTTCATGCCATCCGAAAATGCCGGATAAACCTCCAACAATCCCCGACAAACCGGATAATGCCGTGATACACAACTGCCGCATCCCGTCGGAAAGCATGTTGCCCGGAATGGAATTCAGAAGAAGTATGAGAGTCGGCATAACAATTCCCATACAGGCAGACATATAATAGAAACACTGGCACCGGTTCGCCATGACCATGTACCACTCCAGCCTGTTAATCAGCCGTTCCCTGATATACGGGTCTTTGACATGCTCCTCAATACTTTTTAAAAATGTTCTGTCATTTTCCATGCTGTAACTGTCCAATTCTAATAATCTCATTTCACTCTAAGGACCTCCTTCGGATTATACTCATGCTGCCATGATACACCTAGTCCAGGCTGAACCGGTTATTAACGGCGCGGTTGGACGGGAGGGCGGCATGGTTGGGCGGCTTGGTTCGGCAAGAGTGTTGGGCAGCTTGGTTTGACAGCACCGTGGGGCAGCTTAGTTCGCCGGCACCGTTCGCCAGCACTGCCAAGCGGCGCCGGCGCACGAAAAAGGACGTCAAGCCACAGACCATTCCATGGCTTAACGTCCTTTCACCCAATCAGTCTCTGAAACCCCAGTCAGACCGGATTACATTCCTGCAAACTGATTCTTTACCTTCATGATTTTCTGCTGTTCCGCCTGCTCCATCTGATACCATCCCTTAGCGGACATCTGCTTATAGATGTCATCCTGCATACACAGGCTGTCATTCAGTGCCTGGTTAAAGGTCTGATGCACATTAGCTGTGGAAGACTCGATGGTTCCGTGGACATACAGGTCACATACACCCTTCTCGGTCAGAAGAAGGTTCTCCATAATACACTTGTCATCCATTCTCTGCTTCCTCCTTATACGAGATTATAAAAACTGTCAAAAATCTGCTTGTGCTTCTGTTCCATCTGCTGTGCCTGATTTTTAAGAGCAGGATCCTGCAGATTCTGGATGGCTTCCTGGCACTGATTCATTAAAAACTGCTCATGGCCTAATGCATCCTCAATATAATTTAATTCCTTTGGACTCATAAGATATCACCTCCATGATTAGTATGCCGCATGCCTTTCCAGGATATGCATAAACCTGAATGTATCTACAATTGATTAACTTATCAGGTGGAATACAAATGGGCTCAATACTAAAAGTCCAATACAAACAGCCCCAATATTATTATCAAATAAAACTTGTAATTTCACCCCAAAATACAGTACAATAGTAATAGTAACATGTATACCGGCAGTCAATTTTCCGGAACCACAAGGAGGGATATTCAATGGCAAAAAAATCACTCATCATTGCAGCCTTGGCAGCTTTCCTCTCCATGGGCACTCTGTTCTCCGCCTATGGACAGGAAAAAGCAATCACATCCATACCCTTGACATTTTCCTGGGACACGGCCCCAAAGGGCGGCGAACTGGTAGGCAATGTATATGCAGTATCCAGCAACGGTGAATTCAAGGTAGAAGGAGCAGTGTACGACAAAAAGGATGACCAGTGGGACTATGGCGAGAGGCCTATCGTGGAAGTGGAGCTTTCTGCAAAGGACGGATACTATTTTTCCAGCACAAAACGCAGCATCTTTTCACTGACCGGCTGCGGAGCCCAGTTTAAAACCGCTGAAAAGGACAGCGATGGAAGTGCTTTAATTCTTCAGGTGTATCTGCCTGCCATAGACGGCAATCTTCCCGCTACCACGTCTGTCAGCTGGAACCTGACCACCGCTGTGTGGGATAAGGTAAACGGAGCCAAAAACTATGAAGTGCGTCTGTACCGGGATAAAATACTGGTGACCACCCAAAAGACTACTGAATCCACCTATGATTTCAGCTCCTACATCAATGTGGAGGGAAATTACACCTTCACAGTACGGGCATTGGGCATCTACAGCTCCCAGGCCGGACCATGGACAGATAATTCCGAGCCCCTGACCATCCGCACCGAAGACACCTGGTTTATCACCAACGGAACATGGGATAAAACCTCATCGGGTTGGCGCTATGTATACCCTAACAATGTCTATCCTGTAAACAGCTGGCGCTGCATCAGCGACAACTGGTATTATTTTGGGAATAATGGGTATATGGAATCTGATTGTTATGTAAAATCATCTGACCAGGATTTGTATTACTGGCTGGGAAGCGACGGAATCTGGAATACTGAGAAGGATACGGCTGCGCCGGAGTCCGGGGCGCGGGTAGTGAAATAGTAACTATATAAAAAGCTGTCATATCAATTTAAAAAGTCCAGATTGATATGGCAGCTTTGATTATATAGATATTTCCTAACAAATGCATGAGTGTGTGAAGAAATCTCTGTAAAAGCAGCTCTTCTATGATAATGGCAGGGCTGAAAGCTTCTCTATGAGCGTTCAGCCCTT
>OGGX01000545.1_pt1 | contig 21740 bp, 17 predicted proteins | sample 1571331 | NCBI WGS metagenome assembly OGGX01 (sample SAMEA2582056, study PRJEB24529) | metagenome | biome: Human gut stool | place: China | collected 2011
ATGGATATACTTGTTTACAGCATCGGGACCTCCCTGATAATCAAAAAGAATATCGCAGGCATTGTTGTCACTCTGTTGAAGTGTATATTTTAGCAGGTCGGCAATACTCATTTCAATTCCACCCTGCGGATATTTATCCCGTAGCGGACTGTAAGTATCCGGCTTTAAATCCGATTTTTTTATGGCTAACCGGGTTTCCAGCGATTGCCTCTGTTTTCCCATATAATCGGCCAATGCTAATGCCTGATGAAACTTGAATACGCTCATCAGTGGATAGTGAATATCATTATTGACAGTTATCGTATCTTTCCCATCAATGATGACGGCTATTCCTATTTCGGCCTTCTTTCCTTTGATGGCTTCTTTCAACTGTGTCTCCAGTTGAGTTTGTTGGGCAAACAGGAGGGTGGGGACTAAACAAAGAAATACTATGAATGAACGCATAATCAATTTCCTCTTTTAACGGGTTACTAATTCTCTATTGAAATCATATTCTTTATTGAAGTCACAAAGGTATAAATAGTAATTGCCTTTGCAAATTCTCATTCAAAAATAGTGATGTCGGATAAGAAATTCCTACTTTTGTGAATAAATTGATAAGTGAATAGATGTTATGTTAAAATGTCAGTCGGCATTGTTTCAGCATGTAACATAAATACAGGAAAAGGTACGAATAAGAAGGTTATATCAAAGAGTAAAATATTCATTATGATTGCATTAGATAATTTTGAGAGCTTTGTGCCATATAGAATATTAGCGCGCGGAGAAGAGTATTATGAAATAGGGGCTGTTTCTGAATTGGAAGAAGATTCGCCCGGTGAATGGACTGCGACAGTAGAGGGTACGGAGAATTATAGCGTAGAGATATCTATGGACGGAAAGGAAATAGAGTCTTGGTACTGTGATTGTCCGTATGATGGGGAGATTTGTAAACATGTCGTAGCAACCTTACTGGCAATTCGTGATAATGAGAAAAAGGTGAATCGCAGTGCCTTTTCCAAGATGAAAGTAGAAGTAGAGGAAGCCGTTGTTATAGATGAAACTGTGGACATGCAACAATTGCTGTCATTCGTTAACCCACAAGAACTTTCACAATTTATATATGAATATGCCTCTATGCATCCGGAGTTTAAAACAGCCCTTTTGAATCGTTTTATGGTTAAAGAGTTGTCTGCAACATCAAAAGAAAAGGATTACAGAGCAGAGATTCAGAAAGTGTTTAATGACTCTTATTATAACAAAAAGTCTCGTTATCATAATCGTTATGATGATTTTGACTGTGATTGGGAAACAGTTTTCAATCGGATGGACACTTTTTTGGAGAAAGCAGACTTCTTTTTGAATGTGGGAAACATAGATACTGCTATTGATATAGCTCTTCAAACTCTTCGTTCAATCGGTGAGAATTATGAGGATGAACTTTTGTATAATGATGATCTCTATCCTTCTGATTATTGTGAGCAGGCAGGAGATTTGCTGATAAAAATAATCGAGCACCCTAAGACCACCCAAAAGCAAAAGACAGCGATTCTTCAGGAATTAGGTCAGCTGGCTAAACTATCTACTTATCGTGATTATGACCTTTATGATATAGACGAATTGTTGATGCAAATAAATCTTTCCATTCAACCGGCAGAAAAAGCGTTGGAATTGATTGACAAACTCTTGGAAGAAAGAAAAGATACTTACGACTTATATCAAATCGTTCTTCGGAAAGTCAATTTGTTAACCGAACTGCATGAGGAGCAAAAAGCGGCTGATACGATTCGTCAATACCTTTATTTAACTGAAATTCGAGAAATGGAAGTGGATAAATTGATTGCCCGTTGTCAATATGATGAAGCTATCCGTTTGTTGAATGAAGGAATAGAGATTGCGGAAAAAGAAGAACATATCGGAACCGTAGAGGAATGGTTGAAAACTAAATTGAGGATTTACGAGATGACTCATCAAACTGCTGAAGTCATTAATACATGTCGTTTATTGTTTGTGTCGGGTAGAGATCAGTTAGAATATTATAGTAAACTTAAAACTCTTGTTCCGAAAGAAGAGTGGAAGAGCTTTCTGGATACGATGATGAAAGAAACTCAATTTAGTGAATATTTTTCTTTTGGTGGAAATGATGAGGCTGAAATTTATGTGAAAGAAAGAGATTATGAGCGTTTGTTCAAACTGTTGTCATCAATCAGGTATCATCAACTGGAAGCACTGATGAAATATTCTTATCATCTGAAAGACACTCATTCGGAGCAATTGATTGCTATATATACCTCTTTGTTGAATGATTACGCGGAACAGAATGTGGGACGGACTCATTATGAATTGATAGCACAGGCGTTGTTGTGTGCAAAGAAACTTAATGGGGACAGGAAGCTGTGAAAAGGTTAGTTGCAGAGTTCCGGATAAAATATAAACGTCGTCCGGCAATGATGGAAGTATTAAGGAGATTCTAAAAATACTTTATTATAAGTTTTTCTGTATCTCTGTTGTTTGGAGATAGCAAAGTTCGTACCTTTGTAAGGTTATCAAATAAGCTTGATTATGAAAAAGTCTATAAAACGTTTACCCAAACGTACGCAGGAAGAATTGACAGTCTTGCTGGATTTAGTGTGTAAGAGCATCAGGAATTGTCAGATGGTTATCCTGTTCGGAAGTTATGCAAGGGGAAACTATGTTTTATGGGATAGTAATATAGAATTCGGTGTCCATACTTCCTATCAGAGTGATTATGATATTCTTGTGGTCATAACCGGACCGGCTAAGCAAGTGGAAGAGAAATTACACCGTATTACGAATAAATATCATGACTTGTTTGCAGACCGTCGTCATGCTTTTCCGCAATTTATAGTGGAGCATATTAATACAGTAAACCGTAATTTGGAAATCAGCCAGTATTTCTTTACGGATATAGTAAAGGAGGGTATCATGCTTTATGATAGTGGTAAGTGTGAATTGGCTAAACCACGTAAGTTGAGCTTTAGGGAGATTCGGGATATTGCACAGGGTGAATTTAATAAACTTTTTCCTTACGCCTGTGACTTTTTAGGTAGTGTGAAGGAATATTTCGTGCCTAAAGGACAATATAACTTATCCGCTTTCATGCTTCATCAGGCTTGTGAAAAACTTTATAATTGTATTCTGATGGTCTTTACGAACTATCGCCCGAAGAGTCATAAAATCAAAGAACTCGGTGGGATGGTGAAACGTTTTTCTATGGAATTAACCACAGTCTTTCCTCAAAATACGGATGCAGAGAAAGAATGTTTTGATTTATTATGCCGTTCTTATATTGAAGCTCGTTATAACAAAGATTTCAGTATCTCGCAAGAACAATTGGAATATCTTATTTCCCGCGTAGATATTCTGAAAAATATTACTGAACGCTTATGTAAGGAGAAGATTGTGGAATATGATACGATGATGAAATAACTTTTACCGTAAACACGAATATCTCAAATTACATTGCTGGCAATCTGTTTCAGATATCACCTTGACAGATTTTATACAACAACTCTAACATTTCCTCCGCAATCACGCTCTCTGAAATCCTTATCGCATTATCCTCTTCCGTATTATAACCGAGGTAATTCACACTCCCATACCATATTAATGATTTGTCAATAACTGTAATATGTAAAGACAAATTCTCTTTGGCAATCACTTTAACGCCAATCCTTTTCAATAATTCATCCTTTTCTGAATGGCATTTTACAAATACTATAATTTGAACGCCTCGTAAGGTAAGTTCTTGTAGCATATCAAGTATGGGAGTCCGTATGCTAAACCACAATTTGGAAGAAGATATCACTACCGATTTACGAGTACATGATAGGTCGGAAAGAAATGTCCTTAAAAAATTCTTTCCATTAAATATGATATCCGGAGAATTGTGGAAAAGATTTGTCGGATTAATTGTGCTCAATTTATAGCCAACCGCTGCATATCCTTTTAATCTCCGTTTATACATGGTGTCACATAAGGGCAGATGAATGTCAATGTAATCATAAATAATAACATCTTTCTTGCCTGGATACTCACGATGTAAACGACCTGAATATTGTGCTACAATGCCTTTCCATGAAACGGGCAAGGCGAGAAATAGCGTATCAAGCCGGGGATAGTCGAAGCCTTCTCCCACATACTTGCCCGTGGCAACGATTACGAAAAGTTCTGTTTTGGAAATATTGTGCAAACGCTCCATTTTCGAACGTTTTTCTTTTATTGATTCCGAGCCGACAAGCGTTATTACATTCTTACACTTTGAGGTAAGCATGGTTGCCAATATTTCTACATGAGAGGTGAGGTTGGTCAAAATAATAGGGGAACGTCCATCTTCTAATGCTTTACATACATCGTCTATTATGCGTGTGTTCCGACAGATGTCATTACTCATTCCTTGTATGGTTTGAGTATATGTTTTCTTATCATCCGTCAATTCCCGATAATTTGTAAAACGAGGTATAAGTAACCGTTCAAATGTTTGCGAAGCCATCTGTGTTTTTGCATCAGCAGAATAACGGATAGGACCGCATTGCATAAAGATAATAGGTTGATGTCCGTCTTTGCGAATGGGCGTTGCCGTCAGTCCATATACATAACGAGCGTTTGAGTACTTCAATATCCGTTCGAAATTTATCGCTGAAACATGGTGACACTCGTCCACTATCACCATGCCGTAATTTCGGATAAAAGGTTTTATATCATTTTCTTCAAAACAGGATTGCATTAAGGCAATATCTACCATACTATGTAAATTGTTTCCTTTGGAATCCAATGTTCCAAAAGGAGAAAATACTTTTTTGCGTCCACGTTTGTGTGGCGTATCCTCTTGCTTGTAATCTATCACCAAGTATTCTTCCAATCGGGTTTTCCATTGGTCGAGCAGGGCTTTGGTATGTACAAGAATAAGTGTGTTTACTTTGCGCTCCACTATCAATCCGATAGCCGCTACGGTTTTTCCAAATGCTGTAGTTCCATATAATACGCCATTGTTGTGTGGTATCAGATTTTTTATAGCTGCAATCTGTTCTTCACGTAACTCTCCTTTGAATTGAACAGAGATTGGTGTGCCAAGCTCCGTTTGATCGTTCATACGATAAGAGACATGGTTTTCATCTAACAAATTAGTAATAGCATCCTCACATCCTCGAGGTAAGGCGATATATTTGTCCGATGGCTCTGCACATGAAATAATGCGAGGTACATTATATGTAGATAACCTCATTCCCAACTTTGCATAGAATTCCGGATTCTTGAAAGAGGCAATGCGTTTTAAATGATTAATCGCCTTTGCAGAAAGATCTTCCAGAGGGATATAAAGCATATTGGATTTTATGAGAAGTAGTTCATTGGGGAAATCATCTCTTGCTATCTTTTGCGCCGATGGTGTTTCCCAAGGTTTGGTTTCGCTTGTAGTTGACAATTCTCCAAGTTCTGATGTCATTCCATGCTTCAATAAAATCTCATCAACTAATATTTCCGAAACTTTTTGCACACCCAACAAATACGTCCATTGGTCTTCATACGGCATAAAGTTTTCATCTACGAAAACACTATTCCCTTCTTTCCGAGCTTTGCCTTGTAGAGGTAATGCGACTAAATTTCCGAAACCACCCTCCGGTAACCTGTCTTGATTGGGGAAGAATCGGTCGTATGACTTGAAGGTCATCCGTCCATTTCTTTCCATGGCTTCTGTTAATATAGCATTACCTAATTTCCTCGCCTTACTTGCTTCCAAAGATATTTCAAAAAATACCCAGACATGTGCACCGTTTCCCGAGCGTGAACGCTCAATGGCATGTGGAATCTTCCATTCCTTACAAACATTTATATAGGATAATACATCATTTTGATAATCATACTCGCATGATTTATCATCAAAGTCGGCACAAAGGAAGTTACATTTGTTATCCGGGAGGATAGCATATACTCCGATTACATCGCACCCATCAATATCCTTACCCTCAAGATGTCTATAAACATCTTCATAACTTAACTCCTTAAAATGGCGATTAGGACATTCGGTACATTTATATTTCCTTTTATTACATAATTGTCTGTCCCATTCATTCAAACATACAGGCTGGTAACCAGATTTTCCACTATTCTTGCTATACCATCTTCTTGCAAAAATATCTTTCCGACCATGGAATAACTCTCTAAACAATGCGACCTTTTCTTCCAGAGACAAACGAGTGACTACAATGCTTTTTTGTGGCTTATCATCTATATGTAGTTGCATCTTTAGATGTTTGATTTCATCTTTTAAGACTTTGTTTTCCTCTTGGAGCCGTATATTGTCTTCAAAAAGTTCTTCGTATGTCGGGTTCTTCTTCATGGTAGATAAAATCTTGCAATCATATTTTCTGCTGAACTTAGAAATAAGTCGATATAGCATAAAGCGGAACATTTGTCATCCAGTCCTGCTCTCGATAATCCGACATGGAGAAACGCAATCCGTGCATACCTGGACGAGAAGCCACAAAGGTGGAAAGTGATTTGGCACGGAGATTCTCTTCTGCCTTTGCCTCTATCGGAACGATCTCACCACCATGTTGAATCAGAAAATCTATCTCTAATTTCGCATCGTTACTATAATAGAAAACAGAAGTATCGCGTGTCGCTACTAATTGGCTCATCACATAATTCTCCGTAAAGGCTCCCTTTGATTCCTCCATGCCGTTTTCAGCTACTAATAGCTTTTCCGGTGGGGTTTCGCTCATGGCTCCCAACAAGCCACAATCTAAAAGGAAAAGTTTGAAACCGGAAATATCCACATAGAATTTTAAGGGCATCTTAGCTTCGTTCACCCTTTCTGCCTTATAGACCAAACCGGCATCCATCAGCCATTGGATAGCTATTTCAAAATCTTTAGCTCTACCTCCCGGTTTTGTCACACCATAGATGAATTTCTTATTTTCTTTCACTAATTGTGAAGGCATGGATTGCCACACCATATTGATACGATTGGATTCCGAAGTAGGCACGTGCTTCGATATATCTTTTTGGTAAGTGTAAAGAATATTGTTTTGGACTTCTCTCACCTTAATGGCATCATTGGTTTCAATGAATTTCATGACTGATTCGGGCATACCCCCTACAAAATAGTATTCGCGCAACGCCTTGACGTATTCGTTTTTAAGTAGTTTTATCGTTATCCAATCCTTGGAACGAAGAATATCAACCATTTGTTTTTTGCCTTTTGCTAATAGGAATTCATCGAATGTCATGGGGTAGATATGCAGAATATCGACCTTGCCAACAGGGAACGATTCACCTCTATGCATAGTAATACCCAATAACGACCCTGCAACCGCCACATGATATTGGGGGGCATTTTCGCAGAAATATTTCAAAACTGACAATCCGCGTGGCGATTCTTGGATTTCATCAAGGATAATCAATGTTTTACCGGCTTCTATGCTTTGCTCTGTGATGGCACCTATTGCAAGGATGATACGTTGTATATTATAATCTTGCATAAACAGATTCTTTGCCAATTCATTATCATCGCAATTGATATAAGCTACATTAGCAAATTCTTGTTCTCCGAATCTTTTAAGAATATAGGTTTTGCCAACCTGACGTGCACCTGATAAGATAAGGGGCTTTCTACCTTCCTTGTTCTTCCATTCCTTGAGCTGCTCTATAATGTTTCTATACATGGTAGTCTATTATTAAATTTGATGTCTAGTACAAATATACACTTTTCCTACCGAACTTTTACTCTTGAATCACATTTTTCTTACCGAATATTTTGCTGCTAAATACGTAAATCCTACCGAATATCAAAAAGACTATTACTTTTCTACCAAATTTTCTTTGTTTTTGTAGTCTGAATTCTGGCAAAAGAACGCAAGAAAACATGGAACGAAAGAATGGATTATTTTTTTTGATAACTAGCAAGTTAAGTTTTTCGTAGTGAATAATGTGTATCGGAGGTTATGCAAGGGGAAAATCGCGGAATATGATACGGGGTGGAATAGTTGCCTTCAGTGAAATAAAGAGGTGTCGCATTTATGAATTGAATTCAGCTTACGCAACTCTATGAAATAAAAAACAAAATATATCTGTCATCTGTCACAGATTATAATCTAACTTGCAGAGTATAAGAACTTAATAGTGTGACAGCATAAGGTGACAGCAGTGTGATAGCAATAATGCTGTCACCCCAAAAAACAAAGAAAAAATCAAAGATACTGTTTGGAAATGAATAGTATCAGCTATAGAAAGATAAGTCGTTCAATTTATTATCCCCGTACTTATGAGTTGTACTGCCTTTAAACTAACAGTTTCAAGGCGTGAAACTGTTATTCTTGCGGTTTGAAACTTTAGTTTCATAGGCTTGAAACTCTAGTTCCAATTACTTGAAACTATTGGTTTCTTACCGATGAAACTAGAGTTTCTCTTAGCTGGAACTTTAGTTTCAAGCAGAGAAAAATAACTTGAACCGTAATTGAGTGATAACGATCCCGTTTCTTTCGGCTAAATAGGCACTTGATATATCAATAATTTTTTATATTAAAATCTTGTTTTTCTTGTCGGTCCCGAATAATATGAGTAATTTAGCAGTCTCAACGATCACAAAGGCGCTGACAAAACAATTTATTATCAAAATTAATGAAAATTACTCAATTTCGTAAGAACGAAGATACGATAGCGCTTAGCGTAATGGATCTTGATATACTGGTAAATAAGATAAAGACAGAAATAAAATCCCGTCCTGTTTCTACATTCAGAGAGCATTTGCGATATACCCTTCCCGATGAACGGTGTATGTTTACCAATAAACTCCCCCAAATAATTCCTGCTGCCGAATTCCGAAGAGTAAACGGTCAGAAACAGATGAAAAACTACAACGGTATTGTAGAACTGACCATCGGTCCCTTGTCCAATAAGTCGGAAATCGCTTTAGTGAAACAAAAAGCCTGTGAGCAACCACAAACCCGTTGTGTTTTTATGGGTTCAAGTGGCAAAACGGTGAAAATATGGACTACCTTTACCCGACCGGACAACTCGCTTCCCAATACACGGGAAGAAGCGGAATTATTCCACGCCCATGCTTATCGATTGGCTGTGAAATGTTATCAGCCCCAGATCCCATTCGATATACTTCCCAAAGAACCGACTTTGGAACAATATTCACGCTTATCCCACGATCCGGACATCATATATCGTCCGGATTCAGTCCAGTTTTATCTCTCTCAACCATCATCAATGCCCGAAGAAACCACTTTCCGTGAAGCGGTTCAGGCGGAGAAATCTCCATTGACTCGTGCCGTACCGGGATATGATGCGGAAAATGCATTTCTGATGCTTTTCGAAGCCGCTTTTCGGAAAGCTTATGCCGATCTTAGGGAAGCGGGGCTCGAATTGTGCGAAGACACATGGCATCCTTTAGTTGTCCAACTGGCTAAAAACTGTTTTGCCTCGGGACTTCCGCAAGAAGAAGTTGTGAAACGTACCATTTTCCATTTTTATATGTATAAACAGGAAGAGCTTATCCGGCAAATGATTGGCAATATATATACCGAGTGCAAAGGCTTCGGTAAGAATATCAGCCTGACTAAAGAGCAGCAACTCGCCTTACAGACAGAAGAATTCATGAAACGCCGCTATGAATTCCGCCATAACACTCAAATTGGCGAGGTAGAATATCGTGAAAGACTTTCTTTCCGTTTCCGCTTCAATCCTCTCGACAAACGTGCGCTGAACAGCATTGCTTTGGATGCGCAAATGGAAGGCATCCCGTTGTGGGACAGGGATATTAGTCGTTATATTTACTCCAACCGCGTACCTGTATTCAACCCGTTGGAAGATTTTCTCTACCGGCTTCCTGCGTGGGACGGCAAAGACCATATCCGTGCATTGGCAGCCACCGTCCCTTGTAAGAATCCGTATTGGATGGATTTGTTCCACCGTTGGTTCCTCAATATGGTTTCTCATTGGAAAGGAAGTAATAAAAAGTATGCAAACAGTGTTTCTCCCTTACTTGTCGGACCGCAAGGGACACGTAAATCCACCTTTTGCCGGAGCATAATGCCCCCTACCGAGCGTTCCTACTATACCGACAGTATTGATTTTTCTCGAAAGAAAGATGCCGAACTTTACCTCAATCGTTTTGCGCTTATCAATATCGATGAATTTGACCAGGTGAGTTCGACACAACAAGGCTTTCTGAAACATATTCTGCAAAAGCCTGTACTGAATGTGAAGAAACCTCATGGCAGTGCCGTGCTTGAAATGCGTCGTTACGCCTCATTCATAGCTACGAGTAACCAAAAAGACCTGTTGACCGACCCTTCCGGCAGTCGTCGTTTTATTTGTATCGAAGTGACCGGAGTGATTGACACCAACCGTCCGATCGACTATGAGCAGCTTTACGCACAGGCCATGTATGAACTGGAACATGGCGAACGTTACTGGTTCGATCAGGAGGAAGAAAAGATCATGGTGGAAAACAACCGTGAATTTGAACAAGTCCCGCCGGAAGAGCAACTTTTCTTCCGTTATTTTCGTGCCGCGCAGCCTGAAGAAGGGGAGTGGCTGTCTCCAGCAGAGATTATGGAAGATATTCAAAAAGGTAGTTCAATCCCGATGTCTGTCAAGAGGGTTAATTCTTTCGGAAGAATACTGAAAAAGCAAGAAATCCCTTCCAAACATACGCGTAGCGGTACACTCTATCATGTCGTAAGACTAATAACCAGGTGACAGCAAAAATGCCATCACCCTGCTGTCACCTCTTGCTGTCACGGACTTATCGGTTCATTACTAAACTATTAACCCCTAATTTGTGACAGATGACAGCAACTTACCAAATATATTCTTCTGTGTAGCGTTGGTAAGTTGGTTCTTCTTTTATTCCTTTATTACGGAATAGTTGTCTGATGTAGGCTTGGTCTTTAGGCATAAGCCCCCGTTCTCCACGATAGAACCGATAATATCCCGTTTTACCGTAGTGTCCCACTAATTGTATTCTGATACTGACCGCATCTTCATAAGGAATTCTGTTAAGCAATTGTTTAAGTCCCCATGCCACATGGACTTTTACAGTAGTTTTAAAACATTCGCACTGATTCCCATCCGCAGGATAACGTGCCGGATTAACGATGGAGATATAAAGATAGTCGGCTATTTTATCTTGCGTAACTACGTGGCGCAAGCATTTCGAGGCTTGTGGACATTGGTCGTTGAAACACCGGGAGAAATTGTAGGGGACAGACGGGCTGTCGGATTCTTCTTTCATCTTGTAGGGTTTATTTTATTTGTGAGATACTGTTGTTAATACGTTAATATACGGAAAATATTCTTCGCAAAAGTAGGGCTTTATTTTGGAAATGGGAAGTGTTTGGACAAATATTACTGATATGCAAAGAATCTTTTATAGAGAAATTGTGTTGTGATGTATCAAAAAATCTCTATTTCTTTCTCATATTCTATATTTTTACCTATTTTTGTAACTTCCGATAATATAGCCTTATCGGAAGTTACAAAAAAACACACACATGAAACCGGAAGAAAAGGCTCGAATAATAATTGACCGTATGCTTAATGATGCGGGTTGGGAGGTAGTTGATAGAAATCATTATTCTCCTGAAGTATCTGCTATAGCAGTCGAGGAAGGCTTGCTGAAAGGTAATCGTGAAGCTGACTATTTACTTTTTTTAAATGGTAAAGCTGTTGGCGTATTGGAAGCAAAGAAAGAATCTGTGTCAATTTATTCTGAATTTGTGGCAGACCAGGCTGAAAAATATACTAGAGGTGTACCTCATTGGTGTCAGGCTTGGATGAATCCTTTACCTTTAGTTTATTTGTCAAATGGAAGGGAACTGTTATTCAGAGATACCCGTGACGTTGATTCTGAATATATTTCTTTGAATAAAATTCATTCTCCTAAAGAAATAGCAAAACTATTAGGACTTAAAGATGATTTTGCAGGACTCCCAACCTTAAAAAGGAAAGGATTAAGGGATTGCCAGTATGAAGCGATAACAAAATTAGAAAATAGTTTTCGTAGCGGGCATGATCGTGCATTGATGGTTTTGGCTACGGGAGCGGGAAAGACTTATACCGCATGTTTGGCTGCCTATCGTTTGTTGGCTTTCACTTCAATGAAGAGGGTTTTGTTTCTTGTTGACCGTAATAATCTTGGAAAACAGGCAGAAGGAGAATTTGGAACATTCCGTTTGACTGAAAATGGTGATCCGTTTAATACCATATTTGGAGTAGAAAGATTGAAAACTGCAAAAATCCCAAATGATGTCAATGTTGTTATCTCTACTATACAGCGTTTATTTTCTTTATTGTCCGGAGACGATTTTATAGATGATGATAATGAAGCGGATTATGTTGTCGACGGCACTAGAAATATGAATTTGCCAGTTCATCCTAACTTGCCCCCGGATTACTTTGATTTGATAATTATTGATGAGTGCCATCGCTCTATTTATGGTAGTTGGCGAAGTGTGCTTGAATATTTTAGTTCTGCAAAAATGATTGGGTTAACAGCTACTCCTGCTGTTGAAACATTAGCCTTCTTTAATAACAACTTAATAGTGAACTACACTCTTGAAAAGTCAATAGTTGATGGTGTCAATGTTGATTATAGGGTGTTCCGTATTAAAACACAAGTAACCGAAGATGGCGGTGCAATTCGCGAGGGGGATAAAGTACGTAAAATAACCCGCTATACAGGTAAAACTGAAAATATCGAAACACAGGAAACGACTACTTACACAAGACGGGAACTGAATAGGAGTATTATTAATCCTGCTCAAATAAAGTTGATTTTAGAGACATATAGAGATTCGGTTTATACAGAAATGTTTAATGATCCCCAAAGAGAACCTAATTTTGACTATTTACCTAAGACATTAATATTTGCTTTGAATGATGCTCATGCAAGTAATATTGTTAAAATAGCGAAGGAGGTCTTTGGACGTGAAGATGATACGTTTGTGCAGAAAATCACTTATTCGGCTGGAGATAGTAATGAATTGATACGTCATTTTCGTAATGATAAGGACTTCCGTATTGCTGTAACTGTGACTTTGGTTGCTACTGGAACAGATGTGAAGCCTTTGGAAGTGGTGATGTTTATGCGTGATGTCGAGTCTGACTCTCTTTATACTCAGATGAAAGGTAGGGGAGTACGTACTATTGGTGATGAGCAACTTCGTAATGTTACTCCAAATGCTCATAGTAAAGATTTATTTTTCTTAGTCGATGCAGTGGGAGTAACAGAACATGAGCATTATGTAACAACTTCTGGAGTGGGAAGCAATGCTGAAACATTGTTGTCTTTAAGGCAACTTTTAGAACGTATCTCTCATGGTGAACTGCTGGATGAACATCTGCGATTGTTGGCTAGCCGTCTGTCAAGAATACATAATAAGGCAAATGAAGAACAGAGGAATGAGTTTATAAGATTGGCTGGTACAGATATGCGGGATATGGCATCTCGTATATATGAAGCTTTGGATAATAATCTGTTGCCGGAATATGTGAATATAAACGAACCGAATAACGAACGGAAAGGCTTGGTGCGTCCTCTCGCTATTCATCCCGATGCCCGTGAATATCTGTGTATTCTGAACGCCGGATTTGTCACAATTTTAATGCCCGGTGAAGATACATTGATTGAGAAAGGATTTTCCATAGAGGAAGCTCACGACACGACTCAGGCGTTTGAACAATATGTAAATGAACACAGGGATGAGATAGAGGCTTTACGTATTATTTATAATAATAACGGAGAACCTATCACTTATGCAATGCTTAAGGATTTGGAGAATCGGATGAAAATGGAGAATTACAAGTTTAATCCTTCCCAATTATGGAATACATATTCTATTATTAACCCTTCCAGTGTAGTACATTTTGGGACGAAAGAAGAAAAAGAAGCTTTGACTAATATTATTCAGTTAGTCAGATATGCTTATCATCAGGTGACAGAACTTCGTAGCCTGTCATCAATGGCTGCCCAACGTTTTGAATTGTGGTGTGGGCAGATACAGCGTACAATGACTGAGGCTCAAAAGAATACTATCCGTCAGATTGTGAACTATATTGTAGCGAATGGTTCTTGTACAATAAAAGAAATAAAGGAAGATGATAAAACAATAGCGCTTCAGATGATACGTAAGTTTGGTACTATAGCAGCGGTGAATGAGGCTATTGTTTCATTATCTCAGTTTTTAATTTATAATAGAAAAGTAGCATAAAATTAATATGGCAAAATCAAATTCGAATGAGCAAGGTCTGACTAAAAAGGTCTGGACACTTGCCACTACGTTAGCGGGTCAAGGTATTGGATTTACCGATTATATAACCCAACTGACTTATTTGTTATTTCTGAAAATGGATGATGAAAACGTTAAATTGCTTGACGAAGAATCAGCCATACCTGAAGGATATCGTTGGGAAAACTTGATAGAATTAGATGGTCTTGATTTGATAGGCCAGTATGAAAATACATTGAAAATACTGAGTGAGCAGGATAATCTAATTGGTACTATCTATACGAAAGCTCAAAATAAAATAGATAAGCCTGTATATTTGAAGAAGGTCATAACAATGATTAATGAGGAGCAATGGCTTATAATGGATGGTGATGTTAAGGGGGCTATTTATGAAAGTATTTTAGAGAAGAATGGACAAGATAAAAAGAGTGGAGCAGGTCAGTATTTTACTCCTCGTTCTCTTATATCGGCAATGGTTGATGTAACGCGTCCTCAGATTGGGGAAACGGTTTGTGATCCGGCTTGTGGAACTGGTGGCTTTCTTTTGGCAGCTTATGACTACATGAAAAAACAATCACAAGACAAAGGCAAACGGGATTTTTTGCGGAATAAAGCTCTGCATGGTTCGGATAATACTCCTTTGGTTGTTACATTAGCTTCGATGAACTTGTATCTTCATGGTGTTGGTACTGACCGAAGCCCTATTATATGTCAGGACTCTTTAGAAAAAGAACCTGATATATTAGTGAATGTTATTCTTGCTAATCCGCCTTTTGGAACCCGTCCTTCTGGTTCTGTCGACATTAATCGAAGTGATTTTTATGTTGAAACGAAAAATAACCAATTGAATTTCTTACAGCATATAATGCTTTCGCTCAAAACAGGCGGACGTGCAGCGGTTGTTTTGCCTGATAACGTACTGTTTGAAGGGGGCGCTGGAGAAGTGATTCGTAAGAAACTACTTTCAGAATTTAATTTGCATACTATCTTGCGTTTACCAACAGGTATATTTTATGCTCAAGGTGTAAAAGCTAATGTCTTATTCTTTACAAAAGGTAGTAGTACGAAGGATATTTGGTTTTATGATTATCGTACAGATGTAAAGCATACATTGGCTACTAATCCGATGCAACGGCATCATCTTGATGATTTCGTTTCGTGTTATCATGCGGAGGATATAAATGCTCGTGTAGAAACATATAATGCTGAGACTAATCTAAATGGGCGTTGGCGTAAATATACTTGTGATGAAGTAATAACTCGTGACAAAACCAGCCTTGATGTATCTTGGATAAAACAGGGGGGAGATGAAGTAGACTATTCATTATCAGAATTAATGGCTATTATCAAAGAGAAAAGTGATAACATAAGTAAAGCGGTGGTTGAACTTCAAAAATTAATGGCAAATATCGAGGACTAATGGATACAAAGAAACTACGACAGAAAATATTAGACCTCGCTATTAGAGGAAAACTTGTCCCACAAGATCCAAATGATGAACCTGCGTCTGTTTTACTTGAACGTATTAAGGAAGAGAAAGAACGTCTGATAAAGGAGGGGAAGATAAAGAGAAGTAAGAAAACGACTTCTTCTGATACGTATCATTATCGGCAATTAGAATGTGTACCGTTTGAAATACCGAATTCGTGGGTGTGGGCAACATTGGGAGACATTGGTACTTGGCAAGCAGGAGGCACACCAAGCCGTTCAAATAAGACCTATTATGGAGGAAGTATTCCTTGGCTTAAAACTGGAGATTTAAATGATGGATTGATTACAGATATCCCAGAGAGCATTACAGAAGAAGCTGTTGCAAATTCTTCTGCAAAAATCAATCCAGTAGGGAGTGTTCTTATTGCCATGTATGGAGCAACAATAGGCAAATTGGGAATACTTACTTTTCCTGCAACCACAAATCAAGCATGTTGTGCTTGTATTGAGTATTATGCAGTCATTCAATCATATCTATTCTACTTCCTTTTATCACAAAGAACAACGTTTATCTCAAAGGGAGGAGGCGGAGCACAACCAAATATTTCAAAAGAAATAATTGTAAACACTACAATTCCATTACCGCCTCTTGCTGAACAACAACGTATTGTAACAGAAATTCAACGTTGTTTCGCCTTGATTAACCAAATCGAACAAGGGAAAGTTGATTTACAGACTACTATCAAACAATTGAAAAATAGGACTTTGGATCTCGCTATTCATGGAAAGCTGGTTTCTCAAGATCCGAATGACGAACCAGCTTCGAAGTTACTTAAACGTATCAATCCGAAGGCTAAAATAACAAGTGATAACGAACATTATGAGAACTTGCCTAATGGATGGTGCTATGCATCCATAAAAGAAGTATTTAAAATCAATCCAAGAAACAAAGCTGATGATAGTTCTAAAGCTGGTTTTATATCAATGACGAATATTTCTGATGGCTATTTTAATACATTTAGATATGAGACAAGACAGTGGTATGAAGTTAAAACAGGTTTTACACACTTTGCAGATGGAGACATTGCAGTAGCCAAAATTTCACCATGCCTTGAAAATAGGAAATCTATAATTCTGAAAGACCTTCCAAATGGGATAGGTGCTGGCACTACCGAACTTTATATATTTAGATCTCAGTGTATTGATGCTAAGTATGGACTTTTCTTCTTCAAGTCAGATTACTTCATAAATCAGTGCATAAATTCTTTTAATGGAGTTGTAGGACAACAAAGAGTGAGTAAATCGATTATTGAAGATATTGATATAGCCATTCCCCCTTTGGAGGAACAAATGCGAATAGCAAACAAAGTTAGTCTACTGTTCTCTACTCTTGATAAAATAGCTGAAGAGTTATAATTCCTCGGCTATTTTATCAATTGCAACAAACAATGCTTCTATTTTCTGTAAGATCCTTTTTTGTTCTGGGATATGTGTATTGACTATTTTCTCCTTTGATATATTAGGCTGCGCTCCGCCACCTCCTTGCCTAAGGAATTTTTCTCTGTGAGAAAGTAAAAAATAAAACAGATACATTCTTTCTATTTCATCAAAAACATAACAAGCACAACATGCTTGATTCGTAGTAGCGGGAAATGTCAATATCCCAACTTTCCCTATCGTTGCGCCATACATTGCTATCAACACACTACCTTTAGGATTCAACTTCACAGATGTTTCATCTAAGGCTTTCTCTGTAATATATTCTGGAATATACGTGACGTATTTATCATTCAAATCTCCAGTTTTTAGCCAAGGAATATTTCCTCCATAATAATTTTTGTTCAACCTGTTTGGTGTACTTCCAGATTGCCATTTACCAATATTGCCAAGTGTAGTCCATGCCCAATTCTGAGGTACATCAAAAGGCAAGTTCTCATAATGTTCGATACATCTTCTTATATTGTTGCCATATTCATTTAAAATCAAGAGAATATGGTAACAACATTTAAAAACTATCTGGTCAAAACAAATCTGGCTAAGAACACTGTCACATCGTATGTATGGACTGTGAATTATTTCCTTACTCATTATAAGGAAGTGAACAAGAAGAATCTATTAGCCTATAAGGGCTATTTGGTTGAGAACTTTAGACCACAAACGGTTAATCTGCGATTGCAAGGTATCAACAAGTATTTGGAATTTGCGAAACAAGACAAATTAAAAGTTAAGTTTGTAAAGGTACAACAGAAGAATTTCTTGGAGAACGTAATTAGCGATGCTGACTACAAGTTTCTGAAAGCACAATTAAAAACAGACGGCTATGAAGAATGGTATTTCGTTGTATGGTTTATGGCTGCAACCGGTGCACGTGTCAGTGAATTGCTGCATATCAAAGTGGAACATATACAAGTGGGGTATCTTGATCTTTACAGCAAAGGTGGGAAAATACGCCGTTTGTACATTCCGAAGAACTTACGTATTGAAGCTGTCAAATGGCTTAAAGAAAAAGGGTTTGTTTCAGGGTATATTTTTCTGAATCGATTCGGACAACGTATTACTACTCGTGGTATTGCCTCACAACTCAAACATTTTGCTACAAAATATGGAATGAACAAAGAGGTTGTTTACCCCCATTCATTCCGGCATCGTTTTGCTAAAAATTTTCTTGACCGCTTCAATGACATTGCTCTTTTGGCAGACCTCATGGGACATGAGAGCATAGAAACCACTCGCATTTATCTTCGTAGAACTGCAAGTGAACAGCAGAAAATCGTGGATAAAGTAGTGAATTGGTAATAATTTTACAAGAATCCTTAAAAGTGTATTTGCTTACACTTTTAAGGATTCTTGAATGTTATCAAGGATTGAGAAAAGTTCTTCTATCTTTTGAACTATACGATATTGCTCTGCAAGTGGTGGTAAAGGGACATTTATTTTATGCAAAGCATTGGAAGATAGCCCTAGTAAACCAATACCTTTCCCTCCTATAAGATTATTCTCTTTTAGAATACAGTAAAACATAATAATAGAACGCTACACACAAATCTATTTTTGCTCGAAGTTTATGGATGTGATTCTGAATACATATGTCGTAATCATAATTCCAAATAGCCGAACGACCAATATCCCCACCTTCACATACAAGTAAATCTCCCTTTGTTACAGTACACTTGTCCAATTCATTTTCTTTGTACGGCATTTGTTTAAGTACAGTAAAATCAAATTTATCCCAATGCACATTGGATGTGGTCAGATAACTTTTCATCATTCCTTCCTTATTAGAAGAATTAAGAGCCTTACCTGTATTGTGAGTAAATATCTCTCCCAAAATAGTATATTGCCAACCATAGGGATAATGTTCGTTATCACTTGTTATTTTAGCCTTCGGATTGATACGTTTAAGTAACTTCGAAGCTGGTTCGTCATTCGGATTTTGGGGTACAAGTTTGCCATGAATGGCGAGGTCAAGGATTTTACTTTTTGCTTGCTTGATTGCAGTCTGTAGGTCGTTTTTTACTTGTTCAATTTGTTCAATCAGGGAGAACCAACGTTCAATTTTCGCCACAATACGTTGTTGCTCTCCTAATGGTGGAAGAGGTATCATTCCTTTACACGCATCTGCTGTGCTAAGTCTTGGCATTTTTACACCATACCCACATCGAAGAGTATAATCAAGAAAATAAGGCGAGCGTAGTACATGACAAACAAATTTATTCGACATAACTCCATAAGTGTTAAATGACATTAGCTCAGTCGTACAATATCCTTCTTTAGGTGCAACCAGTACTTTATTCAGATAAGTGCGAAGTTTAGAATACAAAATTTCACCTGTATAAAATTGATGCCGTACACCACTTATACTACGTTCGCTTTTCTTTAGGAATTGATTAATATTGGCAGAATCCTTCTCTATGTCTTCTAATTCTAATATCCAGTCATTATCTTTTATACGGTCAACCTGAACATTGATGCTATCGCCATAATTACTTATTTCTCCCAAAGTCGTCCATACCCAATTATCCGGTACCTCAAACGGTACGTTCCCATAATGATACTTATGTGGCTTTTATTTTTCAATAATAAATTATTGTATTTGATGTTTGGTTCAGCAGCTATGGTGTATGAACTGCTTTCAGGAAACTCATATTTCTTCGGGGCTTTCTGATAAAGAGGTTCTGAATCATCATTATCCGTCCATTGTTCGCATTGACGAATGACTGTTTCCAAAGCATTAGCAGCTTCCTCGGGCGGATATTTATATTTCTTCAGCAACCGCTTTATCATTTTGCGCATTCCGGCTCTGGCGGATTCTTTCTTCTGCCAGTCGATTGAGAATTTAGCAGTTTAAATCGTTGGTTTCATTGTTAGTTATCTCTTAATTTAGCTTCTATCTCTTCAATGGTAGGCATGGTACCTTCCACTTTTTCGGGATAGAACTTCTCCAGATCATATTCGGAAATACCCAAAGGTTGGCTGCTCGACTCCAAAGCATACTGAGCTTGTATGCGGTCTTTCTCTTTGCAAATCAGTAAACCGATGGTTGGGTTATCCCGTCCTTCCTTACGTAGCAGATGATTGCAAGCCACTACATATCCACCTAATTGACCGATGTCGGCAAAAGCAAATTTACCGATCTTTACCTCTACCACCACATAGCAGGAAAGCGAAAGATTATAAAAGAGTAAGTCGATAAAGTTTTCCGTTTCGCCTATTTCTAAACGATATTCTTTGCCCACATAAGCGAAACCCGTACCCAGTTCAATCAGGAATCGGGTAATGTTATTCAGTAGAGCATCTTTGAGCAATCGTTCATTGTAACGCCCAGTTATACCCGTGAAAGCAAAATTGTAGGGGTCTTTGGTCAACTCCTGTGCAAGGTCGCTCATCGCATCAGGCAATGTTTTTGTAAAGTTAGTCAGTGCCTTGCCCTGCCGCTCATAAAGGTCGGTGCTAATGAAATTGAGCAGCATGCTACGACTCCAGCCATTCTCCACCGTCTGGTGAACATAGAACAGAGCTTTGTCTATATCGTCTTTCACTTTATCCATTATCAAGCAATGGTGTCTCCATGGGACTTCAAATATTCCACCAACTTGGTGGAATAATTCCGTTTCATTTTTTCCACCAAGTTGGTGGAAAGTTTTCAAAGCATCCTTGTATAACAAATAAAACTTCCTACAATAGTAAATATTGCTCTTTGATAAACCAGCCGCATTGGGTATGGCTTCACGTAAATCTTTGCTTAATTGAGTGATAACACTTTCGCCCCAGCGTTCTTCTACGTGCAATTCAACAATGTCACGACCTAAAAGCCAGTTGAATTTCAACTGTTCCACATTTACTTTCACCGCTGCCTTTATTTGGCTTTGACGATAGCGACCGCAAAGGTTTTTCACCCATTGCAGATATTCTTTATCAAGTATGTTTATTGACTTGTTCATCGTAATCTATAATACTTCAGTTGCGTTAATTTTTAGTTCTCCTGACATCAGCTTCGGGAGAAGTGTGTCGCGTAGAATTGTTAACCTAATACTTTCCTGTTCATTTCTTAGTATTTGGTCGAAATGCGATTTATTTATCTGCCTATTTTTGTAAAACAGATGATTTTTATTGTTATATGTATTGTATCTTATCCGCATTTTAATTAATGTATTTACGATGAGATAGTTTTTTGTCATTGTGATTAATGTTTATTTATGTACTCACTTTAAGTTCTTAGAAACTTTTAATGAGGTTGGTGCAAAAGTAGAAAATAATTTCCATAGTGCTGTCGTACTTTAAATAAGAAGTAAATGTATGCATTATTATTGATGTGATTGTTATAGTTGGAGTAAAATTTATTCTTTTGGTTGTTAGAATATGCAGAAACTCCTATTCTAACAAAAATATGATTTGCAATGAGCATTCTAATGCAAGTTTAATACTTTGCTTAACTTATCTCCAATAATTTTCTTCTCATTACTACCGATGGTAGACAATCTCACCAATGGAATTCCGTACAACTCTAAAATACGATCCTTTTTAATATCACGTTCTGACTGACTTGTCCCCGATTTGTGGAATGTATAA
>OGGX01000551.1_pt1 | contig 21635 bp, 18 predicted proteins | sample 1571331 | NCBI WGS metagenome assembly OGGX01 (sample SAMEA2582056, study PRJEB24529) | metagenome | biome: Human gut stool | place: China | collected 2011
AATTAGCGCGAGTAGTGAAGCCTGGCGGTTGGGTCATTACTGCCACGCCGGGACCGCGACATTTGATGGAGCTGAAGGGGCTGATTTACAATGAAGTACATCTTCATGCACCTCATGCAGAACAACTGGAAGGTTTTACATTACAGCAGAGTGCTGAGTTGTGTTATCCGATGCGTCTTCGCGGTGATGAAGCCGTCGCATTATTGCAGATGACGCCGTTTGCCTGGCGTGCGAAGCCAGAAGTCTGGCAAACACTGGCAGCAAAAGAAGTGTTCGACTGCCAGACGGACTTTAATATTCACCTCTGGCAGCGTTCTTATTAACCGCGGAAGTGCGTCCAGAGGATCTGGACGCCGATGCCGATCAGTACCAGCCCGCCGAGAATTTCCGCTTTTTTCCCAATAATTGAGCCGATAAAGCGACCAACCATCATCCCTAATGTCGACATAATCAAGGTTGCACAACCAATGGCCAATGCGGTCGCGATAATGTTGACCTGAAGGAAAGCAAGACCAACACCCACAGCCATGGCATCCAGGCTGGTGGCAATCGCGGTGGTTACCAGTAGCCAGAAACCGTGTCGACGGCGCGGCTCTTCATCTTCATCATCTGCGCCACGAAAACCCTCAATAATCATTCGCCCGCCGAGGAATATCAGCAGCACAAACGCAATCCAGTGGTTCCATTCAAGGACAAACCGGCTGGCTAACATGCCCATTCCCCAGCCGATCAGCGGCGTCAGGGTTTCGACGGCACCAAAAATAAGGCCGGTTCGCAATGCTTCAGAAAATTTCGGTTTATGGAGGGTGGCACCTTTACCGATTGATGCAGCAAATGCATCCATCGACATACCAAACGCAAGAAGAATAGTAGCAGTGATATTCATGACAACGTCCTGACCGGGGTATCCATAAAACACATCATCGCCCCCAGCAAACATGCATACATGAACGACAAACCGCGATGGTTTTCGCGTTCATGCAGGCATAGCGATTGATGTGCATATGGTCTCGCCTGACTGAAAGTGTTCAGTCCGTACGTGCCACGTTTTGCAACGAGTATGTTGACACGTACATTTCCGGAATCTGGAAATTGGCTACTCCCCAAATGAGGGCGCAACCTTAACATATTTTGAGAATATAAAACAACTGTTAGAATATATTATTTCATTGCTTTATTGATAACGATTTTCATTTAGATTTATATATCAATGAAACGTTAAAATAAATAACAAATAAGGGAAGAGGTAATATAGCCTAAGCTATGTCTGATTATTAAAAATACACTAAACATAGCTTTGGCTAAATTGATAACTTATTGAGTTGAAACGAGAAGCTTATAAATTTTTTCCAGATCGTCGATATTTCGAACGCGGATTAACAGCCGACGCTGTTCTAATTGCATCACCAACACGCCATCTTCCGACAAGTTCATCGCTTTGATTCGGCTATATTCAATCCAGACATTGGCGAAGAAAAAACCTTTTTGTTTAAAGATGATCTTCGGAACGCGGATCCAGAATATATAAAAACCCATCAGAGCCAGTGCACTTAATAACCATGTTGTTATTAGCGCGCCATGATTCGTGACGTTGTTATAGATAAGAATGACAATCAATCCGACGAAGATAACGCTATCGATGCGACCACGCCGGAGCAAAGGAATTGCCAGCAGGGTGGGGCCATTACGGCGGGGCATGATGAACTGATCGTAGATCGCGAAGGCCAGGAGTGCGGCGATGAAAAGAATCAGTACCAGGTCCGTGATTGTCATTAATCCTCCAGATAAAAAAACGGGGCCAAAAGGCCCCGGTAGTGTACAACAGTCTTACAGTCCCAGCAGGCCGCAAGCGTAACCAGCGATACCGATGACGAAGAAGCCAACGATGATCCACAACGGGTTAACTTTTTTGCGCAGTAGCCACATACAGGCAAAGGTCAGCAGCAGTGGTACCAGGCCTGGCATTAACTGGTCCAGAATAGTCTGGACAGTGGTAACGTGTTCTTTGCCCGTCTGGTCAGTAATGCGAGAGACAACCAGCGGGATGTTGACATGTGTCCACTTGTTAACCAATGCCCCCATGACAAACAGGCCGAGGATAGACGCCCCTTCCGTCAGTTTTTGCAGGAAGCCACCACCCATATCTTTAACGATATCGATACCTTTGGAGTAACCATACGCTACGCCGTAGTAACGGGTTGCCAGACGCACCAGGTTAAACAAGATGAAGAACAGCAGCGGACCTAACAGGCTGCCGCTCATTGCGATACCGGCACCCAGCGCTGCAAATACCGGTCGTACGGTTCCCCAGAAGATCGGGTCGCCTACACCAGCCAGCGGCCCCATCAAACCGACTTTGATACCGTTGATAGCACCGTCGTCGATCTCTGCGCCATTAGCACGCTGTTCTTCCAGCGCCAGGGTTACGCCGAGAATCGGCGCAGCCACGAACGGCTGGGTGTTAAAGAACTCCAGGTGACGGCGAATAGCTTGTTTACGAGCTTCGTTGTTCTCAGGGTAGAGGCGACGAATTGCCGGTACCATAGAGAAGCAGAAACCCAGTGCCTGCATACGTTCGAAGTTCCATGAACCCTGGAAGAGGTTAGAACGCAGGAAGACGCCACGAATATCACTTTGAGTGAGTTTTTTCTCGGTGGTAGTTTGAGTTGTATCAACCATTTCGCTCACCTGTTAGTCCAGTTCGTTATCGAGATCGTTGTTACCAGGTGCCTGAGCAGGCGCACCGGCTACGCGGTTGTATTTCGGGCTAAGTTGGATGTAGAGCACTGCCATAACAGTACCAATCACACCCAGAGCAACCAGGTTAAAGTTGGTGAATGCTGCGGTTACGAAGCCGAGGTAGAAGAACGGCATCAGGTAGCCAGCACGCATCATGTTGATAACCATCGCATAACCAACCACCACGATCATGCCACCGGCGATATTCAGACCATTGGTCACCACTTCCGGAATCGCGTTCAGCATGTTCTGTACTTCGCTGGTACCAACAGACAGCGCAACGATGACGGCCGGAATAGCCACACGCATTGCTTGCAGGAACAGAGAAGAAACGTGGATCCAGGAAATCGCTGTCAGGTTGCCGTTATCAGCAGCCTTATCCGCAGCGTGCTGGAAAGCAACGGTAATAGTACGAACGATGATGGTCAGTACCTGGCCCGCAGCGGCCAGAGGGATTGCCAGTGCGATACCTGCACCAATGCTCTGATGACCTGCGATAACCAGAATGGTAGAAATGATGGAAGCCAGAGCGGCGTCAGGCGCAACTGCAGCACCGATGTTCATCCAGCCCAGCGCGATCATTTCCAGCGTACCACCGATAATAATACCGGTTTTCATATCGCCAAGAACGATACCCACCAGGGTACACGCGATTAGCGGACGGTGAAACTGAAATTCATCGAGGATTGATCCCATACCTGCGATACAGGCTACGATAAATACCAGCACAATTTGAAGAGTGGTAATCTCCATTGTACTTCTCCTGTTTACGTAAGACTTAAGTGTGAAAACTGAGTGATAATCAACACAATACGTTACTTATCGATTTTGCTGATCAGATCCATCATTTTCAGTTTCGGATCGGTGGAAACCTTACGGACTTCCAGCTCAATACCGCGCGCATTCAGTTTCTTGAACGCCTCGATATCTTTTTCATCAACCGAAACCGCGTTATTCACCTGGGTTTTACCCTGACGGAATGCCATACCACCGACGTTAACAGAGGTGATTTTCACGCCGCCTTCAACGAGACGCTCTACATCTGTTGGGTTGGTAAATAACAGCATTACGCGTTCGCCAGCATATTTCGGGTTGTTGTAGACGCGAATCATTTTGGCAACATCAACTACGTGTGCTGTTACGCCCGGAGGTGCAACCTGGGTGAGCAGTGTCTTACGAACGGTATCCGCAGCCACTTCATCACTAACAACAATAATACGGGAGACATTGGTTTCTTTGGTCCAGCGGGTGGCGACCTGACCGTGAATCAGACGGTCGTCGATACGCGCAAGGCCAATAACCATGTAGTCGTTTGGTCCCATTGGTTTTGCCGGAGTTGGAGCCGCTTTTGGTGCTGCGGCAGCGGGTGCTGGCGCGGCTTTTTCAACCGGTTTGGCTTTCAGTGCTTTCACGCCTTCACGGCCTGTTTCTACTGCCAGCGCCACCAGTTCATCAAAGCTTGGGTCATCATCACGGGCCATTAACGTTTCCACGAGCATTGGAATGTTAACGCCTGCAATGACTTCATAATGCTCTTTGTCGACGACAATGCGGCTGGCAGCATTGAACGGGCTGCCTCCCCATGTATCAACGAGAAACAGCACGCCTTTAGTGGTGTCGAGTTTTGCCAACTGAGCGTTGTACTTTTCAATCAGCGTTTCGGCATTTTCTCCTGGAACGAAATCGATCCAGCCGACGTTTTCCTGCTCGCCTAACAGCATTTCTGCGGTTTTAAGCAACTGCTCTGCAGCCCAACCATGTGTGCCTATAACAATAGCAATGGTCACTTGCTACCTCCTTTATTATCGTTAACACCTCAACGTGCCAGATGTATTTTTGAATCGTCGTCCACAATCGAATCGATTCAGATAAGGGCTACAACCAAAAACCCCTGCGTTTCGCGATTTATTTTAGATATCGAAAAAATTATTTTATGTGATGAAGATCCGTAATTTAACTTTCGATTAGCAGAAATTTCGAAAGGTAAAATATCCTTGTCACATTCGTTTGCAAAGGAAGGTAAATCTTTGCCAAATCAGAGGCGTCTCTGATATGTTTAACTCCCGTTTAACAACCATGGAGTATAGGGCAGTAGCCCGCAGTATGGATCGTCACCGACGTCATTTCAGCATCAGGCCTTTTAACGCCTGCCTTTCTGGCACTCTATGCCGCACCTTTCGTTTGCATTTTGTCGTTACGCCTGCATTATTTCTGGCGTCGAATAGCTATTCCTTAAGCAGGAGCTTGTCATGGAATTCTTAATGGACCCCTCAATTTGGGCGGGGCTACTCACGCTTGTTGTTCTCGAAATTGTGCTGGGTATCGATAACCTGGTCTTCATCGCCATTCTTGCTGACAAACTGCCGCCAAAACAACGCGATAAAGCGCGTTTGCTGGGGTTATCACTGGCGCTGATTATGCGTCTGGGGCTGCTGTCGCTGATTTCATGGATGGTCACGCTGACCAAACCGCTATTTACCGTCATGGATTTCTCCTTCTCCGGACGCGACCTGATTATGTTGTTCGGGGGGATATTCTTGCTGTTCAAAGCAACAACCGAACTGCATGAACGGCTGGAAAACCGCGATCATGATTCCGGCCACGGTAAAGGCTACGCCAGTTTCTGGGTGGTCGTCACACAGATTGTCATCCTTGACGCCGTCTTCTCATTGGATGCGGTAATTACGGCAGTAGGGATGGTTAACCATCTGCCGGTGATGATGGCGGCGGTAGTGATTGCGATGGCGGTTATGCTGCTGGCATCGAAACCGCTGACGCGATTTGTTAACCAGCATCCAACGGTGGTGGTGCTCTGTCTGAGCTTCCTGTTAATGATAGGTCTGAGTCTGGTGGCAGAAGGTTTCGGTTTCCACATTCCGAAAGGTTACCTGTATGCCGCGATTGGCTTCTCGATCATCATCGAAGTGTTTAACCAGATTGCGCGTCGCAACTTTATTCGTCACCAGTCGACTTTGCCGCTGCGTGCGCGTACTGCCGATGCCATCCTGCGTTTGATGGGCGGGAAACGTCAGGCCAATGTTCAGCACGATGCCGATAACCCGATGCCGATGCCGATCCCGGAAGGTGCGTTTGCCGAAGAAGAACGTTACATGATTAACGGCGTATTGACGCTGGCGTCGCGTTCTCTGCGCGGGATCATGACGCCGCGCGGTGAAATAAGCTGGGTTGACGCTAATCTCGGGGTCGATGAAATCCGCGAGCAACTGCTCTCTTCACCGCACAGTCTGTTCCCGGTATGTCGCGGTGAACTGGATGAAATCATCGGTATTGTACGTGCTAAAGAACTGCTGGTGGCGCTGGAAGAGGGCGTTGATGTGGCGGCGATTGCTTCGGCGTCTCCGGCGATTATCGTCCCGGAAACCCTCGATCCGATCAACCTGTTGGGCGTGCTGCGTCGTGCTCGCGGGAGCTTTGTTATCGTGACCAACGAGTTTGGTGTGGTACAAGGTCTGGTCACGCCGCTGGATGTGCTGGAAGCCATTGCGGGTGAATTCCCGGACGCTGACGAAACGCCGGAAATCATTACTGATGGTGACGGCTGGCTGGTAAAAGGCGGTACAGATTTGCATGCCTTGCAGCAGGCGCTTGATGTTGAGCACCTTGCCGATGACGATGATATCGCGACGGTCGCGGGCCTCGTGATCTCGGCAAATGGTCACATTCCCCGTGTGGGCGATGTGATTGATGTAGGGCCACTGCATATCACCATCATTGAAGCCAATGATTATCGTGTTGATCTGGTTCGCATTGTTAAAGAGCAACCGGCGCACGATGAAGATGAGTAAGCGTTAACGTAACGGCATAATGGGTGTGATATGTCCATTATGCCGGGCGGGCGGCGGTTGGCTGCCCGCCAGCCATTTGGGAAAATCACGTAGCGGCATCGGCTGTGCGTACAAATACCCTTGCAAAATATGCACGCCATGACGGCGCAAATACTTCGCCTGTTCTTGCGTTTCCACGCCCTCCGCCACCAGTTCAATATTCAGTCTTTGCCCCAGCGCGATGATGATATCGGTCACCGTCGAGTTAACCGCGTCAGAACCTATAGCTGCGGTAAATGACTTATCAATTTTCAGCACGTCAGGACGTAATGTTTCAAGCCAGGAAAACGAACTGTTGCCGGTGCCGAAGTCATCAATCGCCAGTTTGACGTTTTTACGATGTAGCTCGCGGGCAATCCGATAATCAACATCCAGTAAGGCATCGCGTTCGGTGATTTCGAGGATCAGTTGCTGAATCGGGTGAGCGCTAAACCAGTACTGATTGAGATCTTTTATCAGCACACCACGGCGAAAATGACTGGGTGCGACGTTAATGCCAACATGAAACTGACTACTCATCGGGAAAACATGGCGCTGACGAATGGTTTCTGCCATCACATAGCGGGTCAGTGGCACAATTAAATGATGTTCTTCCGCGATAGGAATAAACACATCCGGTGAAATCCAGCCCTGACGCGGATTGTTCCAGCGCAGCAAAATCTCTACACCAATACATTGCTGGCTGCGCGCATTAAGCAAAGGCTGACAGAACAATTCGAACTCATGTTGCGCCAGGCCCAGATTGATTTCGCGGGAAAAGCTCATCCGGTAAGCGGTCGACAGCCAGGCGATGTAGCCCACCAGTAAACTTAGCAGCACCGCCAGCGGTAATTGTGTTGGAAGATAGTGCCATGCCAGCGCCGTAGCCCCCGGACCATTAACGTTAATGGTAAAAGGAAAGCGTTGCGAAGAAACCTGATAGTTTTCATTGTCTTCAGGTTGCGGAAGGGAATCTACCAGCCCATTACCATAGAGCAAATGCCGTTTGCCCACCGTCAGGCTGGCGCTACTGATTTGCGGCAGTTGTGGCTCAAGGAGCATTGCCGTCAGTAAGTCGATGTTAATCATCTCCATGACCCCAGCATTGCTACTGCCCGCTGCAGGCGTCCATTGAATCAAAACCGGACTGCCTTTAATCAGGGCACGGTCGATCGTCAGGCGTAAAAGTGGTTGCGGTGCAGGAAGTTCAGCCAGAATGTCCACGACGGGCACATTGCGATAACCAAAAATGCTGGAGCAATAAAGTGTGCCGTCTTGCACCAGGCCAATGGATCGCACAGTTTGGAGTTTTGCCGCCTGTTTACGTAATGGCAAATGGGCGACAGAGCAGGGCAGACCAATCAGCGGAAGCAAGACTTCGCTACCTGCCTGTAGGGGAAGCAGTACTTTATCTAATTCCTCTACAGCGTGATTGGCGAATTGTACTACCCGTTGTTGATTTAAGTTACGCTGTGAAATAAATCGCACGCTCAGGGTCGAAGCGAGCGTAACGAGTGCGCAAATCGTACAAACAATCATTCGATTACGGCGATAGGTTTTAATGATCCGTTGTGCTTTTTGCATGCGGGCCACCCTGTAAGCGTATGGCGACAAACGCCTGACGCAACAGTGGAAGTGTAGTGGGGAATATTACAGCAGACGAGAAAGCGGGGATAAATTCGCCCATCCGTTGCAGATGGGCGAGTAAGAAGTATTAGTCACACTGGACTTTGATTGCCAGACCACCGCGTGAGGTTTCGCGGTATTTAGCGTTCATGTCCTTACCGGTTTCGTACATCGTTTCGATGACCTTATCCAGCGAGACGCGCGGTGCACTGGTGCGACGCAGGGCCATCCGCGCGGCGTTAATCGCCTTCACAGAGGCAATGGCATTACGCTCAATGCACGGCACCTGAACCTGCCCTGCAACCGGGTCGCAGGTTAAACCAAGGTTGTGTTCCATGCCAATTTCCGCCGCCACACAAACCTGTTCCGGGCTACCGCCCAACAGCTCGGCAAGGCCCGCAGCAGCCATTGAACAGGCAACGCCCACTTCGCCCTGGCAACCGACTTCCGCACCGGAAATAGACGCGTTCATTTTATACAGTGCACCAATCGCGCCCGCTGCCATAAAGTAACGGGTATAGATGTCCGGGCTAACCGATTCAATAAAGTGGTCATAATAAGCCAGCACTGCCGGAACAATGCCACAAGCACCGTTGGTTGGCGCAGTTACCACACGACCACCGGCGGCGTTTTCTTCGTTAACTGCCAGCGCAAACATGTTTACCCAGTCAATGACATTCATCGGATCGTTAGACAGTTTATCGCTGGAAACTAACATCCGGCGCAGGGCCGACGCACGACGCGGCACGCGCAGCGGGCCTGGCAGTACGCCTTCGGTGTTCATCCCGCGATCGATACATGCCTGCATGGTTTGCCAGACATGAGCGAAATACTCGTCGATCTCTTTCTTGCTGTGCAGCGCCAGTTCGTTCTGCATAGCGAGACCAGACAGCGAATAGCCGGTTTCATTACAGTACGCGAGCAGTTCGGTGGCAGATTTGAACGGATACGGCACGCTCACTTCGTTGGCGGCATCCTGACCAAAGTGTTCTTCATCGACGATAAAACCGCCGCCGATGGAATAATAAGTTTTGCTGTAGACGACTTCATCGCCGTTATAGGCGTGGATTTGCATACCGTTTTCATGCAGCGGCAGGTTGCCGTTATGAAAACGCATCCCGTTGTCGCGCGGGAAATCCACTTCATGCCGTCCCTGTGCCAGCAGCAGACGTTCGCGCTCTTCTACGTCGCGAATAAAACCGGGAATACTGTCGATATCCACGGTGGCAGGTTCGTTACCTGCAAGACCCATAATAATGGCGATATCGGTGTGGTGGCCTTTACCCGTCAGCGACAGTGAACCATAAACGTCCACGGCAACGCGAGTAACGCTATCCAGTAAGCCTTTTTCGACCAGATCATCGACGAACTGTTTACCCGCCTTCATAGGCCCTACGGTATGGGAAGATGAGGGACCAATCCCCACCTTAAACATGTCGAATAGACTAATCACGATAATACTCCTGACAAGGTGACTGGACTTCCAGTAACGAACTAATAACAGCGCATAGTGTAAGAGGGAACGCGGCGACTGGCTTAACTATTCACATGAATTAAACTAATCAAAAACCGCGATTTAACTAATATTGCGATGATTGTCTCAAGTAGTGTTTTGTAGATGTAAAGATAAGTATAGTCAGGGTTTCACACCAATTTGCAGCGCCAGCTCACGAATTATGCCTGCGGTCATTCCCCATACAAAATACTGTTCATACCAGGACAGCCATACCCGATGTGAATCGCCACGGCGGTAGATATCTAAAGGGTGATAACGACCCAGATGTAATGCCTGGGCGAGCGGCATTTCAAACACCGCCGAGACTTCATCTTCACTGGCGCGATACGGCAGATCGGGCGGGATAATGCCGACCACTGGGGTTACCTGATAGCCAGTTACGCTATCGACGGGCGGCAGCACGCCGATAACCTCAACGGCGGAAGGCGGTATAGCGACCTCTTCTTCAGCTTCGCGCAGCGCGGCGGCGATAACTGATGTGTCCGTGTCATCGACTGCACCTCCAGGGAATGCCACTTGTCCGGCGTGTTTACGCAGATGAATCGAACGCTGAGTCAGCAACAACCCCGGTTGCGGTCGACGGACGATGGGGATTAACACGGCAGCCTGACGATGATTTAGGGTTTCCCGGTTAATTTGCGGGCGCAAAAGTTGAAAGCGCGATAAAAAATCATCAAGCGTCAGGCTACGGTATTCCACGTCTTACTTCTCCAGTTGGCGTAATATCTTATTAACTTTATCAAAAGTTTCCTGATATTCCGCTTCTTCCTGGCTATCGGCGACAATTCCACCGCCCGCAGAGCAGTAAATTTGTCCGTTAATGGCAGTCAGCGTGCGGATAGTAATGCTGGTGTCCATGTTGCCGCAAAAGCTCAAATAGCCAATGCTGCCGCACCAGGCATTGCGTCGCTGCGGTTCCAGTTCGTCGATAATTTCCATAGCCCGTACTTTCGGAGCCCCAGTTATTGAGCCACCAGGAAAAGCTGCGCGCAGCAGATCGCTGGCGTGTAACTGTTCTGGTAGTCGCGCCGTTATAGTGCTGACCAGATGATGCACGGCAGGGAAGGGTTCCACCACGAACAGCTCTGGTACTTTTACCGAACCGGCTACGGCAACACGACCGATATCATTACGCATTAAATCGACAATCATCAGATTTTCGGCACGATCTTTCGCTGAGTTCGCCAGTTTTTCTGCTTGATTGCTATCTTCTTGGGGATCGGGCAGGCGTGGTAGCGTGCCTTTAATCGGGCGGGTCTGGATTTCACCATTATCACACAGGATAAACCGCTCTGGCGAAAGGCTTAAAATCGCGCCCTGTTCAAGGCGTAAAAAAGCGCTAAACGGCGCGCGGTTGGCCTGATTAAGCTGAAGGAATGCCTGCCATTCATCGCCAGAATAGGTCGCATGAAAACGCTGGGCGAGATTCACCTGATAGCAATCACCGCTGTGCAGATATTCCTGTACCTGGCGAAATTTTTCGCCGTACTGCTCGCGGGTCATATTGGATTGCCAGTCGGAAGTGAGCGTGAAATCTTCCTGCGGCGAGAATTGCTGGCTTTCCAGCCAGGCCCGACGGGCATTGACATCATTATGACTCAGCAAAGAAACTGTATGACGCTGGTGGTCGACAATGAGCGCCCAATCGTAGATACCCACTGCCATATCCGGCAGAACGATATCTTGTTCCGCAATTTCTGGCAGTGACTCAAAACGGCGGCCCAGATCGTAGCCAAACAACCCCAGCGCGCCGCCCTGAAATGGCAAATCTTCGTTATGCGCTGGGCGAATGTCTGCGCGATCCAGCACCTGCTGGAGCACCTGTAGCGGGTCATCAGTGGTCGTTGTGCGTTTTTCGCTTTCACTAACAACGGTTTCTTTACCGAAAGTGGTTAAAGTGCAAATCGGCGACCACAATATCAAAGCGGCTATACGGATGATCGGCATAGCCGGAGTGTAAAAGCATCGCCCACGGCAGGTGGCTTAAGCGGGAGAAATAAAATTCAGCGGCGTCCTGACGCCAGGGTAAAGTAATCACAGCGGGAGATAACGTCTTCATCAGTCCTGACTCTACTGGCTATGTGCCGGGTAGCATGAAATAATTAGCGCCAACAATTTAGCAGGAGTTAACAATGTTTGCAGGTTTACCTTCACTCACCCATGAACAGCAGCAAAAAGCCGTCGAGCGGATCCAGGAACTGATGGCACAAGGGATGAGCAGCGGCCAGGCAATCGCGCTGGTGGCAGAAGAGCTGCGTGCCAACCATTCCGGCGAGCGAATCGTGGCGCGTTTTGAGGATGAAGACGAGTAACACACTAATCCGTATCGATTTCGTTATAGAATCCGATGATTATTTGATTGTGAGAAAAAGGACGCTTTTTATATGTGATTAAAAGCGTCCTGACCCATTTATGCTGATGTAGATTTAACTTAGACCAGTGCTTTTAGTTCTTCCTGCATATATGTTGAAAAGTATTCAGGATTTTTAATCACAATGCGTTCACCAGACTCCATTTTTTTTGCCCATCCAACCATTTTTTCCGTGAACCCCGGGTTCCAGCCTTCCTGGTCAGCTCGCGCCGTAATATCAGCGGCACTCGCGGGTACTCCCAGTTCTTTTAAATATTTAAAGATTCCCTTCGCCGTGCTTTCATTCATCGAACTTGGTGTTGGCGCTGATACATCCATGGCACCAATGAAATCCAGGGCTTTATCTATTACAGCAGGCATATTCTTATCCTTAAAATTAACCATGTTATCGATAAGGCTATATATGACCTTAATTTGCATCTAATATCAAAGGGATTATAACGATATGGCACGAGTTAACCTGTTGACATTCAGGTGTTTTAAAGGTAGCAGCTCATGGTGTGTTATCCAGTAAGAGGGGGAAAATTAACGGTTAGTTCTCACGCTATAACCAGATTGTTCAGCTAAGAAAGAAAACCAGAGGTGCTAATCGAAGGGCGAACACAACGGCATGGTTATGTTTATTTATATAGTTAGCTTTATAGCTAAAATTGAAATTATAAAAATTAATAATGAATTAGCAGGAGCATCAACAGTAATATCTTAATCTCTGGTCGATTTATGTAAAACCGACCAGTATTATCGATAAATTATCGTCTGACTTATTTTGCTTCGATAAAGCTTACACCGCAGCCACAATCTTAATTTCAACTTTATACTTCGGGTTCATCAGCCCCGCTTGCACCGTGCAGCGCACCGGCGCATGACCCGCCACAACCCAGGCATCCCACGCTTTATTCATCGCCGCGAAGTCGTTTTTATCAGCCAGGAAAATGGTGGCATCCAGAATGCTCGATTTATTGCTGCCCTGTTTTTCCAGCACGGCGTCAATCTGTGCCAGCGTGTTGGCGGTTTGCTCAAAGGCATCGGCGTCGAGGTTTTCCGGTACACCAGTGTAGTAGAGCGTGTTGTTGTGGATCACCACGTCAGACCAGCGGGCTTCAGCATCGATACGAACGATAGTCATCATTTTGTCCTCATTATACTTCCATTTTCGTGCTGCAAAGACTGCCACAATGTGAGGTCGCCGTCACCACTTCAACTGGCGAAAGCGCCCTCATCCTGACATAATCCCTGTTCAAATCAACAGGGGGTAGTGTGACGGACGATTTTGCACCAGACGGTCAGCTGGCGAAAGCGATACCAGGCTTTAAGCCGCGAGAACCACAGCGACAGATGGCGGTAGCCGTCACCCAGGCGATAGAAAAAGGCCAGCCGCTGGTGGTGGAAGCCGGAACCGGTACGGGCAAAACCTACGCTTACCTGGCTCCTGCGCTGCGGGCGAAAAAGAAAGTCATTATCTCGACCGGCTCAAAAGCGTTGCAGGATCAGCTCTACAGCCGCGATTTGCCAACGGTTTCAAAGGCGTTGAAATATACGGGCAACGTGGCGTTGCTGAAAGGGCGCTCAAACTACCTCTGCCTCGAACGTCTCGAACAACAGGCGCTAGCGGGCGGCGATCTGCCGGTACAAATCTTAAGTGATGTGATCCTGCTGCGCTCCTGGTCTAATCAAACAGTCGATGGTGATATCAGCACCTGCGTCAGCGTGGCGGAAGATTCACAGGCGTGGCCGCTGGTCACCAGCACCAACGACAACTGTCTTGGCAGCGACTGCCCGATGTATAAAGATTGCTTTGTGGTCAAAGCACGCAAAAAAGCGATGGACGCCGATGTGGTGGTGGTAAACCATCATCTCTTTCTGGCGGATATGGTGGTGAAAGAGAGTGGATTTGGCGAACTGATCCCGGAAGCTGACGTGATGATCTTCGACGAAGCCCACCAACTGCCCGACATTGCCAGCCAGTATTTTGGTCAGTCACTCTCCAGTCGACAACTGCTCGACCTGGCAAAAGACATCACCATCGCCTATCGCACCGAATTAAAAGACACCCAGCAGTTACAAAAGTGCGCTGATCGTCTTGCCCAGAGTGCGCAGGATTTTCGTCTGCAACTCGGTGAGCCTGGTTATCGCGGTAACCTGCGTGAGCTGTTAGCTAATCCGCAAATTCAGCGGGCATTTTTACTGCTCGATGACACCCTGGAACTTTGTTATGACGTGGCGAAACTGTCGCTGGGGCGTTCCGCCTTGCTGGATGCGGCATTTGAACGCGCCACGTTATATCGCACACGGCTGAAACGGCTAAAAGAGATCAATCAGCCGGGCTACAGCTACTGGTACGAATGCACTTCGCGCCATTTTACTCTGGCACTCACGCCGCTCAGCGTGGCGGATAAATTCAAAGAGTTAATGGCGCAAAAACCCGGTAGCTGGATCTTCACCTCAGCAACGCTGTCGGTGAACGACGATCTGCATCATTTCACCTCGCGGCTTGGGATAGAACAGGCGGAGTCGTTGCTATTGCCAAGCCCGTTTGATTACAGCCGCCAGGCGTTACTCTGTGTGCCGCGCAACCTGCCGCAAACCAATCAACCGGGTTCCGCAAGGCAACTGGCGGCAATGCTGCGACCGATCATCGAGGCTAACAACGGTCGTTGTTTTATGCTTTGTACCTCGCACGCCATGATGCGCGATCTGGCCGAGCAGTTCCGCGCTACCATGACGCTTCCCGTTTTGTTGCAGGGGGAAACCAGCAAAGGTCAACTGTTGCAGCAATTTGTCAGCGCCGGTAACGCGCTTCTTGTGGCAACCAGCAGCTTCTGGGAAGGGGTGGATGTGCGTGGCGATACATTGTCATTGGTGATTATCGACAAGTTGCCGTTTACCTCACCGGATGATCCACTATTAAAAGCGCGCATGGAAGATTGCCGTTTGCGCGGAGGCGACCCGTTCGATGAAGTACAGCTGCCGGATGCGGTCATTACTCTCAAACAGGGGGTAGGGCGACTGATTCGCGACGCCGACGATCGAGGGGTTTTGGTGATTTGCGATAATCGGCTGGTGATGCGCCCTTACGGCGCGACGTTTCTCGCCAGTCTGCCGCCAGCGCCGCGCACCCGTGACATTGCCCGTGCGGGTCGTTTCCTTGCGATACCATCCTCCAGGTAATTTGTTACGGAGTATGGTATGATGCGCGCCTTTTTATTGATCTAAGCACGAAGACCCATGCGAATTCTGGCTATCGATACCGCGACAGAGGCCTGCTCTGTCGCCCTGTGGAACGACGGTACTGTCAACGCTCATTTTGAGCTTTGCCCTCGTGAACATACTCAACGAATCTTACCGATGGTGCAGGATATCCTGACCACCAGCGGAACTTCCCTGACTGATATTAACGCTCTGGCTTACGGGCGCGGCCCTGGTAGCTTTACCGGCGTGCGCATTGGTATTGGTATTGCGCAGGGGCTGGCGCTTGGCGCGGATCTGCCGATGATTGGCGTTTCCACGCTCATGACCATGGCGCAAGGGGCGTGGCGCAAAAACGGCGCAACCCGCGTGCTGGCAGCCATTGACGCGCGAATGGGCGAAGTTTACTGGGCCGAATATCAGCGTGATGAAAACGGTATCTGGCACGGTGAAGAAACCGAAGCCGTACTCAAACCCGAAATCGTCCATGAACGAATGCAACAGCTTTCCGGCGAATGGGTGACGGTAGGGACGGGCTGGCAAGCTTGGCCGGATCTCGGTAAAGAGAGCGGGCTGGTTTTGCGCGATGGCGAAGTGTTACTGCCTGCTGCTGAAGATATGCTGCCGATTGCCTGCCAGATGTTTGCCGAGGGAAAAACCGTCGCGGTAGAACATGCCGAACCGGTTTATTTACGTAACAACGTCGCGTGGAAGAAACTTCCTGGCAAAGAATGAATCTTAAGAGTATGCCCTGAGAAAAAAGGAGTCGCATCATGGCGGTTCAAAAGAATGTTATCAAAGGCATACTGGCAGGTACGTTTGCGCTAATGCTGAGCGGTTGTGTTACTGTGCCGGACGCCATTAAAGGCAGCAGTCCCACGCCGCAACAAGATTTAGTTCGGGTGATGAGTGCGCCGCAGCTGTACGTTGGTCAGGAGGCTCGCTTTGGTGGCAAAGTGGTTGCGGTACAAAACCAGCAAGGGAAAACCCGCCTGGAAATTGCCACCGTACCACTGGACAGCGGAGCCAGACCGACGCTGGGAGAACCTTCTCGCGGTCGCATTTATGCTGATGTGAACGGTTTTCTGGACCCGGTAGATTTCCGTGGACAACTGGTTACGGTAGTCGGGCCAATCACTGGTGCGGTTGACGGCAAAATCGGCAATACGCCCTATAAATTTATGGTGATGCAGGCAACAGGTTACAAACGTTGGCATTTAACCCAGCAGGTGATTATGCCGCCTCAGCCGATTGATCCATGGTTTTATGGCGGTCGTGGCTGGCCCTATGGCTACGGCGGATGGGGCTGGTATAATCCCGGCCCCGCGAGAGTACAAACAGTTGTAACTGAATAATTGCTTGTTTTTAAAGAAAAAGAAACAGCGGCTGGTCCGCTGTTTCTGCATTCTTACGGTAAAGATAAAAATAAATAGTGACGCGCTTCGCAACCTTTTCGTTGGGTAATTATCAAGCTGGTATGATGAGTTAATATTATGTTAACGGCATGTATATCATTTGGGGTTGCGATGACGACGAACACGCATTTTAGAGGTGAAGAATTGAAGAAGGTTTGGCTTAACCGTTATCCCGCGGACGTTCCGACGGAGATCAACCCTGACCGTTATCAATCTCTGGTAGATATGTTTGAGCAGTCGGTCGCGCGCTACGCCGATCAGCCTGCGTTTGTGAATATGGGGGAGGTGATGACCTTCCGCAAGCTGGAAGAACGCAGTCGCGCGTTTGCCGCTTATTTGCAACAAGGGTTGGGGCTGAAGAAAGGCGATCGCGTTGCGTTGATGATGCCTAATTTATTGCAATATCCGGTGGCGCTGTTTGGCATTTTGCGTGCCGGGATGATTGTCGTAAACGTTAACCCGTTGTATACCCCGCGTGAACTTGAGCATCAGCTTAACGATAGCGGCGCATCGGCGATTGTTATCGTGTCTAACTTTGCTCACACACTGGAAAAAGTGGTTGATAAAACCGCCGTTCAGCACGTAATTCTGACCCGTATGGGCGATCAGCTATCTACGGCAAAAGGCACGGTAGTCAATTTCGTTGTTAAATACATCAAGCGTTTGGTGCCGAAATACCATCTGCCAGATGCCATTTCATTTCGTAGCGCCCTGCACAACGGCTACCGGATGCAGTACGTCAAACCCGAACTGGTGCCGGAAGATTTAGCTTTCCTGCAATACACCGGCGGCACCACAGGTGTGGCGAAAGGCGCGATGCTGACTCACCGCAATATGCTGGCGAACCTGGAACAGGTTAACGCGACCTATGGTCCGCTGTTGCATCCGGGCAAAGAGCTGGTGGTGACGGCGCTGCCGCTGTATCACATTTTTGCCCTGACCATTAACTGCCTGCTGTTTATCGAACTGGGTGGGCAGAACCTGCTTATCACTAACCCGCGCGATATTCCAGGGTTGGTAAAAGAGTTAGCGAAATATCCGTTTACCGCTATCACTGGCGTTAACACCTTGTTCAATGCGTTGCTGAACAATAAAGAGTTCCAGCAGCTGGATTTCTCCAGTCTGCATCTTTCCGCAGGCGGAGGGATGCCTGTTCAGCAAGTGGTGGCAGAACGTTGGGTGAAACTGACTGGACAGTATCTGCTGGAAGGTTATGGCCTGACCGAGTGTGCGCCGCTGGTCAGCGTTAACCCATATGATATTGATTATCATAGTGGTAGCATCGGTTTGCCGGTGCCGTCGACGGAAGCCAAACTGGTGGATGATGATGATAATGAAGTACCACCAGGTCAACCGGGTGAGCTTTGTGTCAAAGGACCGCAGGTGATGCTGGGTTACTGGCAGCGTCCGGATGCTACCGATGAGATCATCAAAAATGGCTGGTTACACACCGGCGACATCGCGGTGATGGATGAAGAAGGATTCCTGCGCATTGTCGATCGTAAAAAAGACATGATTCTGGTTTCCGGTTTTAACGTCTATCCCAACGAGATTGAAGATGTCGTCATGCAGCATCCTGGCGTACAGGAAGTCGCGGCTGTTGGCGTACCTTCCGGCTCCAGTGGTGAAGCGGTGAAAATCTTCGTAGTGAAAAAAGATCCATCGCTTACCGAAGAGTCACTGGTGACTTTTTGCCGCCGTCAGCTCACGGGCTACAAAGTACCGAAGCTGGTGGAGTTTCGTGATGAGTTACCGAAATCTAACGTCGGAAAAATTTTGCGACGAGAATTACGTGACGAAGCGCGCGGCAAAGTGGACAATAAAGCCTGAGCGTTAAGTCAGTCGTCAGACGCCGGTTAATCCGGCGTTTTTTTTGACGCCCACTAAAGAGAAAACAATTTGAATTACCAAATGATTACCACGGACGATGCGCTGGCTTCTTTGTGTGAAGCCGTCCGTGCCTTTCCGGCGATAGCCCTGGATACTGAATTTGTTCGTACGCGCACCTATTACCCGCAACTGGGTCTAATTCAACTTTTTGATGGTGAGCATCTGGCGTTAATTGATCCTCTCGGGATCACCGACTGGTCACCGCTGAAAGCGATCCTGCGCGATCCGTCCATCACAAAATTTCTCCATGCAGGCAGTGAAGATCTGGAAGTGTTCCTCAATGTCTTTGGCGAATTACCACAACCCCTGATTGACACGCAAATCCTTGCTGCCTTCTGCGGACGCCCGATGTCATGGGGTTTCGCTTCCATGGTGGAAGAGTATTCCGGCGTTACGCTGGACAAGAGTGAATCGCGCACCGACTGGCTGGCCAGACCGCTGACCGAACGTCAGTGTGAATACGCCGCGGCTGATGTCTGGTATCTGTTACCGATCACCGCCAAGCTTATGGTAGAAACGGAGGCCTCCGGCTGGCTACCTGCGGCGCTGGATGAATGCCGCCTGATGCAAATGCGTCGTCAGGAAGTCGTTGCGCCGGAAGATGCCTGGCGTGATATCACCAATGCCTGGCAGTTACGCACACGCCAACTGGCCTGTCTGCAACTGTTAGCCGACTGGCGACTGCGCAAGGCGCGGGAGCGCGATCTGGCGGTGAACTTTGTCGTGCGTGAAGAGCATTTGTGGTCGGTAGCGCGTTATATGCCGGGAAGTTTAGGCGAACTGGACAGCCTGGGTTTATCCGGTAGCGAAATCCGCTTTCACGGTAAAACGCTGCTGGCGCTGGTGGAAAAAGCGCAGACATTGCCGGAAGAGGCCTTACCGCAGCCGATGCTTAACCTGATGGACATGCCGGGTTATCGTAAAGCGTTTAAAGCGATTAAGTCGCTGATTACTGACGTGAGCGAAACGCACAAGATCAGCGCCGAATTGCTGGCATCGCGTCGGCAAATCAACCAACTGCTGAACTGGCACTGGAAACTGAAACCGCAGAACAATTTGCCGGAGCTGATTTCCGGCTGGCGTGGTGAGCTGATGGCGGAAGCATTACACAATTTATTGCAGGAATATCCGCAGTAAAATCTTCCGAAGCCGGACTGGGCGCGCTCAGTCCGGCTTCGGCAAACTACAAATCCAACACCAGGCGTTTACCTTTCGCACGCGAACAACAGATCAACATACTTTGCTGGCTGGCACGCTCTTCATCGCTAAAATACTGATCCCGATGGTCAGCTTCACCTTCCAGTATTGCCGTTTCGCAGGTTCCGCATACCCCTTCACGACAGAAACATTCCACTTTCGCGGCTTTATTATTTTCAATAACCTGCAAAATAGTCATCTCTTCCGGCACCACAAACTCTTTTCCGGAACGGGCAAGCACCAGGGTAAATGCATCGCCGGTTTTGTCTTCGATAGCAAATTGCTCAAAGTGCAGCGTATCGGCGGCGATGTCCAGACGCGCAGCTTCACTTCTTACCGCTTCATTTAGCGCCTCGGGGCCACAGGTATAAACATGTGTGCCAGGTTCGATATCCGCCAATAATCGCGCTAATTCCAGTCGTGTTCCGGTTGATGAATGATGCAAATGGACTTTCTCAGCCTGCGGATGCTGGACTAGCTCATCACGAAACGCGCAACTTTCTGGATTTCGCGAGCAGTAATGTAGCTGCCAGTCGACGTCGCTGTGTTGCAACTCTGCCATGTGCGACAGGAAAGGGGTGATACCAATACCGCCCGCGATAAACAGATGCTTTCTGGCTGAGGGAATTAGCGCAAACAGGTTATTAGGCGTTGAAATCGTTAACCGATTGCCCACTTTTACCTGCTGATGTAAAAAGCGTGAACCGCCGCGCGAGTTTTCTTCCAGCCGAACGGCAATCTGATAACAAGAGGTGTCATGCGGCGAACTCAGTAGTGAATACGCATTGCTGTACTGGTTATCACCATCGCTCATCTGCACAATGATGTGACTTCCTCCGGTAAACGCAGGTAATGGTTTGCCATCGGTTGCCACCAGCGTGAAGCGTTTCACCTGTTCGGTAAGCGGTTCAACCTGGCTCACCTGTACTTCAAACATTTGATAGTCTGACATTGCTGTACTCCATCAAAAATCAGCCCAGCGGCGGAAAATACCGCCGCCGATGTCATTAGTCCTTAAACACCTGCGCCAGCAGATTATGGAAATGGGCGATACCATGTTCGGAAATTCCGCTACCGCTACTGTCGGCCATGATGCGCCCCTGACCACGATAGCCACGCGATTTCAGCCCTTTCTGTACGCTTTCAACCAGACGTAAATCTTCCGGACGGAACACATCGCGATACCATTCAATCAGCGATTTTTGCTCGTCGGTTAACTCTTCATTGGTGAAGTAAATATCGTAGTTTTGCAGGGTAGTTTCAGAATCCACCGGGAATTCATAAATGACCGTCATCATCCCTTTGATCGGGGTGACGTTCAGCATCGTGCACGGCCACAGCCAGAAACCGTGGAATGCCGCATCCGTGCCCTCTTCGAATTTGAAAGACTGTTCTGACGGTTTGGCGAAACCGTATTGCAGCGTCCAGTTACCGTGCATGGTGTGCCAGTAACGATCAACCTGAACGGAGTCGGAGAAACCTGGATGCGCCGGACCACAGTGATAGCACTCGAGATAGTTATCGACAATGTTCTTCCAGTTGGCAGGCGTGCGGGTGGTAAAGCGGGCCGCCAGTTTCAGGTCGTGGACTTCCGGGCAGGCTTCCAGCCCTTTCGCCCCCAGACCGGGTAACTGATCTTCTACGCTGGTGGCGTTGGGGTCCATGTTGATGAAGACGAATCCGGCATATTCTTCCAGACGTACTGGAACCAGTTGCGCTTTGTCGCTATCGAAATTGGCGACGTTTTCGCAGTTACGCGCATGGGCCAGGTTACCATCGAGTTTGAATGCCCAGGCGTGATACGGGCAGGTAATCACATTTTTCGCTTTCCCTTCGCCGCTCAATAACTGATGACCACGGTGCGGGCAAAC
>OGGX01000604.1_pt1 | contig 20007 bp, 17 predicted proteins | sample 1571331 | NCBI WGS metagenome assembly OGGX01 (sample SAMEA2582056, study PRJEB24529) | metagenome | biome: Human gut stool | place: China | collected 2011
GGCGATAATCGCGTACAACAAGGTAACTTTCCAGCCAAAGGTTACCCACATTAGTCCGACGATAATGGGATTAAGTAACGGTGAAACAAATAAAAAAGTGAGGGTCGGACCGAACCCGGCTTTCGCTGACAACAATCCACGTAACATGGGGATTGTCGAGCAACTACAGAACGGGGTAACGGCTCCCAACAGAGCAGCCAGGAGATAGCCTCTCCCTTTTCTGGCCCCCATCATCTGCTGGATTTTATGGTCTGGCACCTTTTGTCTTATCAGGCTGACACCGGCACTAATCACTATAAACAGCAAAGAAAGCTCGACGGCGAGAAACACAAACATCTCTGCGGCATCTTGCAGCATCGCAAGCCAACTACTCATACGTAACCTCATTGAATGAATCCATATTTCCAGAATAATCGAAATGAAATTCAGATCAAGATATTTCTGGTATTATCGAAATATCAACCAGACAAAGGGGGTGTCATATGCAGTTGGAAGAAGTTGCTAAAGCGCTGAAAGAGCTAGGTCACCCGACCCGTTTGTTCATATTCAAACACCTGGTCAAAGCGGGGGAACAAGGTTTGCCGGTCGGTGAGTTGCAAAAGCAGCTTGGGATACCCGGCTCTACACTCAGTCACCATATTTCAGCACTGGTATCGGTAGGGCTGGTCAAACAAAACCGTGAGAGTCGGACGCTGATGTGTGTTTCGCAATACGCAATGCTGGAAGCGATAATTGAATTCTTACGCGAGGAGTGCTGCGTAAATAGCAAAATTGCCTGATGCGCTACGCGCTACAGATTTCATGCCATGCACGGTTTTGTAGGTCGGATAAGACGCGTTAGCGTCGCATCCGACATAAACAAAGCGCACTTTACCAACTATGGGCAGTGGATATCGCCGCTTTATTTCAAGCGTTTACCCGCTTCATCAACCACTTTCTCGCCATCTTCCTTGGAGAATGCGCCTTTTTGCGCATCTGGCAGAATTTCCAGCACCACTTCTGAAGGGCGGCACAGGCGAGTTCCCAGCGGCGTCACCACAATCGGGCGATTAATCAGAATCGGGTGCTGAAGCATAAAGTCGATTAACCGATCGTCAGTAAATTTATCTTCTGCAAGGCCCAGTTCCTCATACGGCTCGACGTTTTTACGCAGCAGCGCGCGTACGGAAATCCCCATATCGGCAATGAGTTTGACCAGTTCATCACGCGTCGGTGGGGTTTCCAGATAATAGACGATGGTCGGTTCTGTACCGCTGTTGCGGATCATCTCCAGCGTATTACGCGACGTGCCGCAGGCCGGGTTGTGATAAATGGTAATGTTGCTCATATCAGTATCTCATTACAAAGTGAAAGAGAGACGTAGCGCCAGCGCAGCCAGCGTCACAAACAGCACAGGCAGGGTCATGATAATCCCTGTACGGAAGTAATATCCCCAGCTGATAGTCATATTCTTCTGCGAAAGTACGTGCAGCCAGAGTAGCGTAGCCAGGCTACCAATTGGGGTAATTTTCGGCCCCAAATCGCAGCCAATCACGTTGGCATAAACCATCGCTTCTTTGATAACGCCAGATGCCGTGCTGCCATCAATGGACAACGCGCCAACCAGTACCGTCGGCATATTGTTCATAATAGAAGAGAGGAAGGCGGTGAGGAATCCGGTGCCGAGCGTCGCGGCCCACAGGCCGTTTTCCGCCAGCACGTTGAGTACGCCAGAAAGATATTCCGTTAGTCCGGCATTGCGCAGGCCATAAACCACCAGATACATGCCGAGCGAGAAGATGACAATCTGCCAGGGCGCACCGCGCAGGACTTTACCCGTATTAATTGCATGACCGCGTTTAGCGACGGCAAATAATATCAGCGCGCCCACTGCCGCAATGGCGCTTACCGGAATGCCGAGCGGTTCCAGGACGAAAAATCCCACCAGCAGAAGCAGTAAAACAACCCAGCCAGTTTTGAACGTAGCAGGATCTTTGATCGCTTCTGCGGGAGATTTCAGCAGCGCCATATCGTAGTTCTGCGGAATATCTTTGCGAAAATAGAGATGTAACATCACCAGCGTGGCAACAATCGCGGCGATATCCACCGGCACCATCACCGAGGCGTATTCGCGAAAGCCGAGGCCAAAGAAATCAGCGGAAACGATATTCACCAGGTTGGAGACAATAAGCGGCAGGCTGGCGGTATCGGCAATGAATCCGGCCGCCATCACGAACGCCAGCGTAGTGCCTTTACTGAACCCTAAAGCCAGCAGCATGGCGATGACAATTGGCGTTAAAATCAGCGCCGCGCCATCATTGGCAAACAGAGCTGCAACGGCAGCACCGAGCAGGACAATCCAGGTAAACAGCAAGCGACCACGACCATTACCCCAGCGTGAGACGTGCAGCGCCGCCCATTCAAAAAAGCCGGACTCATCCAGCAGCAGGCTGATGATAATGACGGCGATAAACGCAGCCGTCGCGTTCCAGACGATATTCCACACCACCGGAATATCACCCGGATGAACCACGCCCGTAACCAACGCCAGTACCGCGCCGAGCGTTGCACTCCAGCCGATGCCTAAACCTTTCGGCTGCCAGATAACCAATACGATGGTCAGGACAAAAATAGCGCCTGCCAGTAACATAATGCCTCCCGGATAAAACGCATGTGAAAATCCATATGCGTTTAGCTAAATTTTTTAACTGCAAATGTTCTTACTGTCCCCGGAACAGTTTTGTCGAGCCAGGTTGCGGACAATCACCTGAACCTTTTCCTGTTCGCATCGCCAGGCCTGCTCAATAATTTTCGCGGCCCATGATGGAATATGCGGTGATAAGCGGTAATGAACCCACTTACCCTGCTTGCGATCCAGCAATAGCCCACTTTCACGCAGCAATGCCAGGTGGCGGGATATCTTGGGCTGCGACTGATCGAGGGCAGTACAGAGATCGCAGACGCATAATTCTCCCAGCTCGCTGAGCAGTAAAACGATGCCCAGACGGGTTTCATCAGCAAGAATTTTGAACAGTTGGATGGGTAACAGAAATGACATATTGCGCTCCTGATTGTTGCAGGTAGTGTCTCTCTTCGAAGCGGATAAGTCAAAAACATATATGACTTAACGAATGTGTAAGTGCAGAGGAAGGTAATAGGTGTGAATTTTGAGTTGGCTATTCATTTGAAAGGAGGTCTGAATCAGGACGTAAAAAAACCGACTTTGCGTCGGTTTTTTACTTTCCAGCCCTGAGTTGGTGGCTCTGGCTGGAGTGAGAATGCCATCATCTAACGCATCAATGCTAATACCATACTGAAACTATTGCAAGGACGTGCTGGTTTTATAACCAGCATGTACTGTATGATTATCCAGTTAGCTCTGAGGCATTTTCACTCTGGTAATGCGCATAAACGCTTTCAAAGTCCTGGTCAGAAGTACGGGTGGTGCCGTTAACTGATGCTCTGGCCGGAGTGAGAGAGTTCTTATCTAACAATGAGACATGCGCCGTGACAGGCAGTGGATGAGTAAGCGGATGCATTCTCACTCCATCGCATGGAGAAAACGGGTGATTGATAAAGCAATCATCGTTCTTGGGGCGTTAATTGCGCTGCTGGAACTGATCCGCTTTCTGCTTCAGCTTCTGAACTGATAGCGGAAACGTAACTAAGGGCAAAGAGCACACCACTCTTTGCCCTTTAACATTTAACGCATGGTCACGAACTCTTCTGCCGCCGTCGGGTGAATGGCGACGGTATTGTCGAAGTCTTTTTTGGTTGCGCCCATCTTCAGCGCCACCGCGAAGCCCTGCAACATTTCGTCCATACCAAAACCAATGCCGTGAATACCGACAATCTTCTCTTCCGATCCAACGCACACCAGCTTCATGCGGCACGGCTGGCGGTGAGTGGTGACGGCGGTATACATCGCGGTGAAAGAGGATTTATACACTTTCACCTGATCGTCGCCGTACTGCTCGCGCGCCTGCGGTTCCGTTAAACCAACAGTACCAATCGGCGGATGGCTGAAGACCACGGTCGGAATGTTGCTGTAATCCAGATGCTCATCCGGCTTGTTATTAAACAGGCGTTCAGAGAGACGGCGACCCGCTGCAACTGCCACCGGTGTCAGCTCCACTGCACCCGTGTTATCGCCCACCGCGTAAATACCTTCAATATTGGTGTTTTGATATTTATCGACGACGATATAGCCTTTTTCGTTAGTTTTAACGCCAGCGGCTTCCAGGTTGATGTTGTCATTGGCAGGCTCGCGACCAATCGCCCAAATCAGGCAATCCACCGTTTCACTGCGCCCATCTTCCAGCTCCAGCGTCAGGCTACCATCAGCATTTTTCACTACTGCTTTCGGGATGGCGTTGGTGTGCAGCTGCGGGCCTTCGGCGTTCATCACTTCGACCAGCGTTTCGGAAATCATCGGGTCGAAGCTGCGCAGCGGCGCATGTTTACGCACAAACAGATGCGTTTTCGCGCCGAGGCCGTTAATCACGCCCGCCAGTTCAACGGCGATGTAACCCGCGCCAACAACCGCCACGCGCTCTGGCAAAGCAGGAAGGGCGAAGAAGCCATCAGAATCAATACCGTATTCCACGCCCGGAATATCCGGGTGGCTCGGACGACCGCCGGTGGCGATCAGAATATGATCGGCCGTGATGGTTTCACCGTTAACTTCCAGCGTTTTGGCATCAACGAAGCGGGCAAAGCCTTTGATTACATCAACGTTATTTTTACCGAGCACGTTTTCATAGGAAGTATGAATACGGTCGATATAGGCGGTACGGCTGGCGATCAACGTTTCCCAGTTGAATTTATTGATAGTGGTATCGAAACCATAATCCGGACCGTACATGTGGATCGCTTCACGGATTTGCGCCGCGTGCCACATCACTTTCTTCGGTACGCAACCGACGTTCACGCAGGTGCCGCCCAGCTCTTTGGCTTCAATCAGCGCGCATTTCTGGCCGTACATAGCCGCGCGGTTGATGGAGGCGATACCGCCGCTGCCGCCGCCGATGGCGATGTAATCATAGTGTTTAGTCATGACAGAGTGTCCTTATCGTTGATTACCGCGATTGTAGCGCGAGACGTAATAGGTGCCAGCAATGGCTGCAATTACTCCGGCACGATCCAGCTTACGGTGGCGTGCCCGGTACCAGCCGGAACCAGTTTGCTGTGCAGCCACGGCAGCACGTTATTCATCTGTTGTTCCAGTTTCCACGGCGGGTTAATCACAATCATGCCGGAAGCGGTCATGCCACGGCGATCGCTGTCTGGCAGTACCGCCAGTTCAATTTGCAGAATTTTGCGAATGCCGGTCGCTTCCAGGTCGTGGATCATGCGCTTAATTTGCTGGCGCAACACCACCGGATACCACAGTGCGTAAGTGCCAGTGGCGAAACGTTTATAGCCTTCTGCTATCCCGCTGACCACCGCCTGATAGTCGGTTTTCATTTCATACGGCGGGTCGATAAGGATTAAACCACGGCGGGAAACCGGCGGCAGTTTGGCCTTAAGCTGCTGGAAACCATCGGCTTTTTCGACGCGCGCACGGCTGTCTTTCTGAAATTCAGAACGCAGCAACGGGTAATCGCTCGGGTGCAGTTCGGTCAGTTGCAGGCTGTCCTGTTCACGCAGTAACTGACGAGCAATCAACGGCGAACCGGGGTAGTAACGCAACTGACCGCTACGGTTGAAGTGTTTTACCACATTGATGTACGGCTCCAGCTCCGCAGGCAAATCGTCCTGCTGCCAGATACGGGCGATACCTTCGAGATATTCGCCGGTACGCTCGGCATGTTCGCTGCCTAACTGATAACGCCCGGCCCCTGCGTGGGTATCGAGATAGAGAAACGGTTTATCTTTCTCTTTCAGCGACTCAATGATCAGGCTCTGAACGGTATGTTTAAGGACGTCGGCGTGGTTGCCAGCGTGAAAGCTGTGGCGATAACTGAGCATGGGTAAAGGTGTTCCGGTAAGTAAAAATCGGCCCGTATTCGGGGCGCACAAAAGCCTATCAGGACAGTATACCGAAAAGAGGCCGCCGCCGCGAAAGCGTAACGTTTCTCATTGAAATTCACTACACTTAACCCCATGCTACAAACATTATGTAAAGCGCCTGTTGAGCGCTTCCTTAACCTCTTTAACCAGGACTGCGCTAATGACGAATCCGTTACTGACTCCCTTTGAATTGCCTCCGTTTTCTAAAATTCTCCCGGAACATGTCGTTCCAGCCGTGACTAAGGCGCTGAACGACTGCCGCGAAAATGTGGAGCGCGTAGTAGCGCAAGGGGCACCGTACACCTGGGAAAATCTCTGCCAGCCGTTGGCGGAAGTGGACGATGTGCTGGGGCGTATCTTCTCCCCGGTCAGCCACCTGAACTCGGTGAAAAATAGCCCGGAACTGCGTGAAGCGTACGAACAAACCCTGCCGCTGCTGTCAGAATACAGCACCTGGGTAGGGCAACATGAAGGGCTGTATAAAGCATATCGCGACCTGCGCGATGGCGATCATTACGCCACGCTGAACACGGCTCAGAAAAAAGCGGTTGATAACGCACTGCGCGACTTCGAACTCTCTGGCATCGGTCTGCCGAAAGAGAAACAGCAGCGTTACGGCGAAATTGCTACCCGTCTTTCTGAACTGGGCAATCAGTACAGCAACAACGTCCTCGATGCGACGATGGGCTGGACCAAACTCGTTACCGACGAAGCGGAGCTGGCGGGGATGCCAGAAAGCGCGCTGGCTGCGGCAAAAGCCCAGGCCGAAGCGAAAGAGCTGGAAGGTTATTTGCTGACGCTGGATATCCCAAGCTACTTGCCGGTAATGACCTACTGCGACAACCAGGCTCTGCGTGAAGAGATGTATCGCGCTTACAGCACCCGCGCCTCCGATCAAGGCCCGAACGCCGGTAAGTGGGACAACAGCAAGGTGATGGAAGAGATCCTCGCGCTGCGTCACGAACTGGCGCAACTGCTGGGTTTTGAAAACTACGCCTTTAAATCCCTTGCCACTAAAATGGCAGAAAACCCGCAGCAGGTGCTGGATTTCTTAACCGATCTGGCAAAACGCGCGCGTCCGCAAGGCGAAAAAGAGCTGGCACAACTGCGCGCCTTTGCCAAAGCCGAATTTGGCGTCGATGAGTTGCAGCCGTGGGATATCGCGTACTACAGCGAAAAACAAAAACAGCACCTCTACAGCATCAGTGACGAACAACTGCGTCCGTACTTCCCGGAAAACAAAGCGGTTAACGGCTTGTTTGAAGTGGTGAAACGTATTTACGGCATCACCGCTAAAGAGCGTAAAGATGTTGATGTCTGGCATCCGGATGTACGTTTCTTCGAACTGTATGACGAGAACAACGAACTGCGCGGCAGCTTCTACCTCGACCTGTATGCCCGTGAAAACAAGCGCGGCGGGGCGTGGATGGATGACTGCGTAGGCCAGATGCGCAAAGCTGACGGTTCTCTGCAAAAACCGGTCGCGTATCTGACCTGTAACTTCAACCGCCCGGTAAATGGTAAACCGGCGCTGTTTACCCATGACGAAGTGATCACCCTGTTCCACGAGTTCGGTCACGGCCTGCACCATATGCTGACCCGTATTGAAACCGCTGGTGTATCTGGTATCAGCGGGGTGCCGTGGGATGCGGTCGAACTGCCGAGCCAGTTTATGGAAAACTGGTGCTGGGAGCCTGAGGCGCTGGCGTTTATCTCCGGTCACTATGAAACCGGCGAACCGCTGCCGAAGGAGCTGCTGGATAAAATGCTGGCGGCTAAGAACTACCAGGCGGCGCTGTTTATTCTGCGCCAGCTGGAGTTCGGCCTGTTTGATTTCCGCCTCCATGCCGAGTTCCGCCCGGATCAGGGAGCGAAAATCCTCGAAACTCTGGCAGAAATCAAGAAACTGGTTGCCGTAGTACCGTCTCCATCCTGGGGCCGTTTCCCGCACGCTTTCAGCCATATTTTCGCCGGTGGTTATGCCGCAGGTTACTACAGCTACCTGTGGGCCGACGTGCTGGCGGCAGATGCCTTCTCGCGCTTTGAGGAAGAGGGCATTTTCAACCGTGAAACCGGGCAGTCGTTCCTCGACAACATTCTGAGCCGTGGCGGTTCAGAAGAGCCGATGGATCTGTTCAAACGCTTCCGTGGTCGTGAACCGCAGCTGGATGCGATGCTGGAGCATTACGGCATTAAGGGCTGATCATTCAGTGAAAATCTGCTTAATTGATGAAACAGGCACCGGAGACGGTGCCTTATCTGTTCTGGCGGCCCGCTGGGGGCTGGAGCACGATGAAGACAACCTGATGGCGCTGGTGTTAACGCCGGAACATCTGGAATTGCGCAAGCGTGATGAGCCAAAACTTGGCGGCATCTTCGTTGATTTTGTTGGCGGAGCGATGGCGCACCGACGCAAATTCGGCGGTGGTCGCGGTGAGGCGGTGGCGAAAGCGGTGGGCATTAAAGGCGATTATTTGCCGGATGTCGTCGATGCTACCGCAGGGCTGGGGCGCGATGCCTTTGTGCTGGCTTCAGTCGGCTGCCGCGTGCGGATGCTGGAGCGTAATCCGGTGGTTGCTGCATTGCTCGACGACGGCCTGGCGCGTGGTTATGCGGATGCGGAAATCGGCGGCTGGTTGCAGGAGCGGTTGCAGTTAATTCACGCCTCCAGCCTGACGGCGCTGACCGATATTACCCCACGCCCGCAGGTGGTCTATCTCGATCCGATGTTCCCGCATAAGCAGAAAAGCGCTCTGGTGAAAAAAGAGATGCGTGTCTTTCAGTCGCTGGTGGGGCCGGATCTTGATGCCGATGGATTACTAGAGCCTGCACGCTTGCTGGCGACCAAACGCGTGGTGGTAAAGCGCCCGGACTACGCGCCACCGCTGGCGAATGTCGCCACGCCAAACGCGGTAGTGACCAAAGGGCATCGCTTTGATATTTATGCCGGAACGCCGGTGTAAAAGTAAAGCAGGGTAGCGTTATCGCTACCCTGCTTTCTGCAAGAATAATTAATGGCTTTCGGGCGTCGCAATCATTCGTTTCAGCCACGGCACCATCAGCAGCATCACCACCGCAACGCCCAGCGTAACCAGGCCAATCTTACCAAACACGTTGGTATAGACGGGCAACGTCTCAAGCGGATCGGTAATGTTGTCCGGCACCGCGGTAAATGTTGCCACATAGCCGCCCAGCAAGAACGCGGCAGCCTGCGTCAGGAACCACATCCCGAGAATAAAGCCCATCAAATGCTGCGGCACCAGGGCAGCAATCATCGCCAGGCCCAGGGCGCTAATAAACAGTTCACCCAGGCTCTGGAATAAGTACACCAGCACGATAAACCATGGCGATGTCAGCCCCTGGGCATCCGCAAACCACATTCCCGCAGCTGCAGCCGTCAAAAAGCCCAGTGAGCACATAAACATGCCGAGAGTAAATTTCATCGGCATAGAGAGGTCTTTGCCTTTGTTACCCAGATGCGTGTAAATGCCTGCCAGTATTGGGCTGGCGAGTACCACCCAGAACGGGTTAAGCGCCTGGAAGCTGACCGGGTTGATGGAAAAGCCGAGAATTTCATGATGCACGTTGTTGATGGCAAAGAAGTTCAGCGACGTTGGCATCTGGGCGTAGAGAATGTAAAACACCACCGCTTCGAGCATCAGGACAAAGGCGACAAACATTTTATTGCGCCCGGTTTTATCCAGCTTGAATGCCTGACGAAAGAAAATGATGGTGACGACGATAGAGAGAACAATCAGCACCAGATTGGCGACTTCTACGTTGTGCATCAGCCATGCACAGACGAAGATCATCACCACGCTGCCAAGTAACACGTACAACAGTTTGCTGAAGCTCATCGGCTTGAAGTCGGGTTCAGAACCAATGTCTTTCACCATTCCGCGACAGGCGATGTAAACCAATAGCGCGATAATTAACCCCGCACCGCACAGGTTGTAGGTGACTGAATAACCGAATCTATCAGCGATCACGGGGGCCAGCGATAACGCTATCAACGAGCCGATGTTGATCGACATATAGAACAGGGTAAATGCGCCATCAAGCCGCGGATCTTTCGGCGGATAGCACTTCGAAAGCAAGCTGGCTGGGTTAGCTTTAAACAGGCCGTTACCGACAGCGATAGTCCCCAGGGCGATGAAAATCAGGTCAGGCTTAAGTAGCGACAGGCCGGTCATGAAGTAGCCAATCGCCAGCACAAGTGCTCCGAGAACAATGGTGCGTTTGGTCCCCAGCAGGTGGTCGCCGACATAGCCGCCAATGGAAATGAGGCCATAGACCAGCGCAGCAAAAGCACCAAAAGTGACAAAAGCCTGTTCTTGCGAGAATCCAAGCTGCTTAACGAAGAAAACCGCCAGTACGCCCTGCACGCCGTAGTAGCCGAATCGCTCCCATAACTCGACAAAAAAGATCATGAAAAATGGGCGAGGTTGCTGCAGCATCCCCATGGGTGTTGTTGTATTCATATTTATTAACCTTCCAATACCATCCTGAAAAGTATGAACGCGTAAGGGATAACGCGCGAAAAAGTTTACATCTGTCAGAGATTCTTAATATTGATGCGGTGAATAGATTAATACACTATTACAACAGAAAATAACCAGCTGATCACACTAATGATGGAAAATATGATGGTGTTAAATGTTGTATTGGTAGGGGATTTTGATTGCGTACGCAGACCGTAGGCCAGATAAGGGGTTTACGCTGCATCAGGTAACAAGGCGCGCCAAAAAGCAAAACGCCCGCATATGCGGGCGTTCAGGAACACGTCGTAGAGGGAAGATTATTCTTCTTCGTCGCGCAGCGGAACAATCAGCATATCAACGTGAACGGTGTTGATCAGCTGACGTGCGGAAGACATCAGTTTGCTCCAGAAGTCCTGGTGGTGACCACAAACCACCAAATCCATATCGTATTTCTTGATTGCATCGACCAGAACCTGACCCAGGTCGCCGCTGCCGCTCAGGGTTTCAGTGATTGGGTAGCCTGCATTAGTGGAAAGCTCGGTCAGCGCATGATGTGTCTCTTCAGAGATGCGTTTCTGCATATCACCCAGATTCACATCAATAAGCCCGGTGTATAGGTCAGAGTAGTTTACATCTACGTGGATCAGAGAAACTTTCGCATTGTAGGGGCGAGCCATAGAGACTGCTTTCTCTACCAGAACTTTGCTTTCCGGGGAGAGGTCGACCGCGATGAGAATGTGTTTATAAGCCATAGTGTTACTCCTTCCATAAAGTTGTCGATGACTGGCCAGCTAGCGTTTCTTGTGCCGTTACGTCACCCGCGTCCTGCGAACTACGTGCGCGGGGCTAACCCAGCCGTAAAGATTCAGTGTTAAGACCATCCTTACCTTATAGCGACCCGGATGATCCGTCAATCCGCCTTGCTTACCCGTTAGATAAACAAATTTTCGACATGAATATATTGATAGTGGTTAACCTTCTGGAAAAAAAACAACCTGATCTCCTACACTATCTATAGAGCCGCTCGGATGTTGGTCACCACAAAAGCGGTTTCTCCAGGACCTGGTGTTAACTGATTGGCAGCGTATCGGGAGCGGTAGCCCCGGGGTGGAACTCCGCGGGCAGGTCGCCGGGGAGGAGGTATGATAAGCACCGTCGCATTATTTTGGGCTTTATGTGTCGTTTGCATTGTTAACATGGCGCGCTATTTCTCATCACTACGCGCGTTGTTAGTGGTACTGCGTAACTGCGATCCATTGCTCTATCAATATGTTGATGGAGGGGGCTTTTTTACCTCACATGGCCAACCCAACAAACAGGTGCGTCTCGTTTGGTATATCTATGCCCAACGTTATCGCGATCATCACGATGATGAGTTTATTCGCCGCTGTGAGCGGGTGCGTCGGCAGTTTATTCTGACCAGCGCATTGTGTGGTCTGGTGGTGGTCAGCCTGATTGCATTGATGATTTGGCATTAAGCACTTCAGCAAAAATAACGCATAAAAAAAGCGGGCCAGTAAACTGACCCGCTCGTTTTGGTGCGTGCGATTACAGGAACTGCAAGGAGAGCCAGTAAAGCCCGCCGGAAAGCAGTACCGCAGCCGGAAGGGTAAACACCCAGGCCATCAGAATACTGGTCACGGTTTTACGCTGTAAGCCGCCGCCATCTACCACCATCGTCCCCGCGACAGAAGAGGAGAGTACGTGAGTAGTGGAAACCGGCATCCCGGTATAACTCGCCAGGCCGATAGACACTGCCGCAGTCATCTGGGCAGACATCCCCTGAGCGTAGGTCATGCCTTTCTTACCGATTTTCTCACCGATAGTCGTTGCCACACGACGCCAGCCAATCATCGTACCGATACCTAACGCCAGCGCGACCGCCATGATGATCCACACCGGTGCATACTCGATGGTGCTAAGCATGTCAGACTTCAGTTTCTTCAACAGGCGCTGATCGTCAGCACTCACGCCAGGCATCTTCACCACTTTGTCGATAGTGTCAGAAACGCACAGCATAATGCGGCGCATCTGGCTACGTTGATCAAGCGACAGCTTGTCGTAGCTTTCCACATCGGTAGTCAACATGCCTTTCAGGCGGTTGAGCGCGTTAATGGTATTCGACGGATGGCAATGGAACTCCGCAGGTTGCGTTGCGCCAGCTTCCGGAGCCGGTACTAACTGATCAGCACCGGTAGCCTGTTTCAGCAGCGCAGGGTGCTGCTCAAAGTAAGCTTCCACGTTGTTGATGGCATCACGGGTACGGGTGATTTCGTAGCCAGTGGCATTCATGTTCACCACGAAGCCTGCTGGTGCGACGCCAATCAATACCAACATAACCAGACCAATGCCTTTCTGACCATCGTTCGCGCCGTGCGAAAACGCCACGCCGATAGCGGAAAGGATCAGCGCAATACGCGTCCAGAACGGCGGCTTTTTCTTGCCGTCTTTCTTTTCACGCTCCGCTGGGGTCAGGTGGATACGGGCGCGTTTCTTGGTGCCGCTCCAGTAGCGACGCAGCAAGAAAATCAGACCGCCAGCAAACACCAGGCCGACAATAGGGGAAACGATCAGAGAACCGAAAATACTTAATACTTTCGGGATATTGAGTGCATCCACCACTGACGTCCCGGTCATCAACGCATTGGTTAAACCAATCCCGATGATCGCGCCAATCAGCGTATGAGAGCTGGATGCAGGTAAACCAAAGTACCAGGTACCCAGGTTCCAGATAATCGCCGCCAGCAACATAGAGAACACCATGGCAAGGCCATGAGACGATCCCATATTAAGCAGCAGATCCGTCGGCAGCATATGCACAATGGCATAGGCAACACTCAGACCACCCAGCAAAACACCCAAAAAGTTGAACACCGCCGCCATAACCACGGCGAGCTGAGAACGCATCGCGCGGGTATAGATAACGGTTGCCACGGCGTTGGCTGTGTCATGGAAACCATTGATGGCTTCGTAGAACAGCACAAAAGCCAGTGCAAGCAATAATAACAGCCCGGTATGCAAATCCAGGCCAGCAAACAAATGTAGCATAGGACGTTACGCCATTTTGAGGACATGAACGCGGCGCATTATCAGTGACTTTCGCGGCGCGGGCAAAGTGAAATATAGACTTTTTTTGATTTGCCTCCTGTATGGATTTCACTCAAAAAATAATTATCTTATATAATTCAGGTAAATACTTCCTTTTAGTAATATTGATGCTGGTGCGACCACTGAGGAATCTTTACAATTCACGCCCGTTTTTTCTTAGAGGAGCGCAACGTGGAAAGGTTTGATGCCATTATTATAGGCGCTGGTGCGGCGGGTATGTTCTGTTCTGCGCTGGCAGGTCAGGCAGGGCGCCGGGTTCTGCTGATCGATAATGGTAAAAAACCAGGGCGCAAAATCCTTATGTCTGGCGGTGGGCGCTGCAACTTTACCAACCTTTATGTCGAACCAGGCGCTTATCTGAGCCAGAATCCGCATTTTTGTAAGTCTGCACTCGCGCGTTTTACCCAGTGGGATTTCATTGATCTGGTCAATAAACACGGCATCGCCTGGCACGAGAAAACGTTAGGGCAACTCTTCTGCGATGACTCCGCTCAGCAGATTGTCGACATGCTGGTGGATGAGTGCGAGAAGGGCAATGTGACCTTCAGATTGCGTAGCGAAGTGCTGAGTGTGGCGAAGGATGAAACAGGCTTCACGCTTGAACTGAACGGCATGACTGTCGGTTGCGAAAAGCTGGTCATCGCGACCGGTGGGCTGTCAATGCCGGGGCTGGGCGCGTCGCCGTTTGGTTATAAGATTGCCGAACAATTTGGCCTCAACGTGCTGCCGACCCGCGCGGGTCTGGTGCCATTCACTCTGCATAAACCGTTGCTCGAAGAGTTACAGGTGCTGGCGGGCGTGGCGGTGCCTTCCGTGATTACCGCTGAAAACGGCACCGTTTTCCGTGAGAACTTACTCTTCACCCATCGCGGCTTGTCTGGACCGGCGGTGTTGCAGATTTCCAGCTACTGGCAACCGGGTGAATTTGTCAGTATCAATCTGCTACCGGATGTGGACCTCGAAACCTTCCTGAATGAACAGCGTAATGCACATCCGAATCAGAGCCTGAAAAACACACTGGCGGTTCATCTACCGAAGCGGTTGGTTGAACGCTTACAGCAACTCGGGCAAATCCCGGATGTTTCGCTAAAACAGCTCAACGTGCGTGACCAACAGGCACTGATTAGCACATTGACCGACTGGCGCGTACAACCCAACGGCACTGAAGGCTATCGCACTGCCGAAGTGACGCTCGGCGGCGTGGACACCAACGAACTCTCTTCACGGACGATGGAAGCGCGCAAAGTGCCTGGGCTGTACTTCATCGGCGAAGTGATGGACGTCACCGGCTGGCTGGGGGGCTATAACTTCCAGTGGGCGTGGTCGAGTGCGTGGGCTTGTGCGCAGGATTTGGTCGAAGCGAAGTCGTCCTGACCTATTATCTAAAGATGAAAATTATTAGGGTCGCATTAAAAATGAGCTAATTTTGATAGTGGTTATCTTGTGATTATTTTCTAATGAGCCTGTGAACTGAAACCCTCCAGGCTTAATATAAGGTGGAAGGAAAGGTGATTAAAACTCCCCCAGTGGCCAGATCTTTATAAAATATGAACAGGCTGAAAAAGACAGTAACTTTGTTGTTTTTTTATCCTTAACCACTATGCATTAATGCTGCGTTATTTCATGATGCCTAAGAAAAACCAGCGTTACGCAAATGGTCAACGCTGGTTTTATCCGGTACGTTGCAATTATTTTTTAGCAGAACCCGCTTCTAATATTGAAACGATTGAGAACAACGTAAAGCATACCGCTCCCAAACCGACCAGAACCCGCGAAGGAATAAAATACCCTATGTCGGTCTGCGCCATTTCTGCAAGAAACGATGTCAGGAAAAGGCAAAACAGGCAGGTGAAGACGGGTATCATCGGTATTCTGTTGGCTAACGAACAGGTACGTCTCCAGACCAGTGCCAGTAGCCAGACTTTTGAGAATATGCTGTAACAGATCATTCCGAGGCAAATGAGGATAATGCCGGGAGCCAGTCGGGCGCTTGCATCGGAGCTGACTAAGACGTATATGCCCTGCAGCACCGTGATTGAGCCGAGAATAATAACCCAATAACACCACAGCCAGTGCTCTTTGGATGAGAACGTATTACGTGTTTGATGGACGATTGTGGCAACAAGACCAATTAGACAGGCACAGATTGCGGTTAACCCAAGCAATACGTGACCGGCGACATAATGCGGAGTTATGTCAGCACTACGTAACAGCGTAATAGACCAAATGAAACCGAGCAGGGTGAGTAAAACGGGAACGGCAATGAGGCAGTTACCGATTAATGAAGAATAAGCCTGTACTGGTGTTCCGTCGCTCTTGCTCCCCGCTGCATTTTTGGGAATGAGCAGAAAGTGACCGGATGACGCTGCCACTGTCGATACACAGGCAGCAATCATACCAACGCCAAAAATAACATGGCCGGCAACAAACTCGTCTGCCATCACATCATTGCCTGCTAACAGTGCCCAACCCCATATCATGGTGATAATTGACCCCGCATAGCCAATAATGGGGAACAATGTATTGTAAAACGTATTAACGCCGCGCGTGAGCTGCGAAATGATAATAAATGCGGTAGTGAATAATGCCAGGCATATGGCCGCCAGAGAAATCAGCACATGACCCGCGACGAAATACTCGCTTTGCCCTGAACTTTCCAGCACAAAGCCACCTAACGCGATACAAATTAAGCCCATAATTAAAGGGATTAATTTGAAAAGCCACCCGATATATATGTTCACTTTAAACTCCTCAGGTATCCCTGCTAATATTGAAATGTGCATTAATGATAATTTCAGCCTGTTAATATAATGACGAGATATCATTAAAGACAAATGCATAGCATAACTATAGCGGGGTTTACTGTGCCGAGTGCCATTTTTTACCGGTTAAAAGGCCATGATAAATAAATATTTATCCTAAGATTAATTCTTATTCTGTTGTTTTTTACAATTATCTTCCAGGGAGGGATTCTTTTTCATTATTTGGTAAAAGACCGGATAGTATCGGCGCTTAAAATCAGCGAACATATAAGTATTATTGTTTTATATCGTCGTAAATATGTCTTTCAGACATATGTCATTTATTTTGTTACTAACAAGTCAAAAATATTACGGGTTATTTATGAAAGCAATTGACAATCAGATTAGAAACATCTCTTCAAGCCATCAAGATAAGCATTCAGATAAAGTTAACAGTCATCAACACCATGGCAAGGTTGATAAAAAACATCGTTCAAAGATAGTTGAAATTGATAAGCTGGATAAACATTCGCAAATAGATAACGATTTTGGCCTGCATATCATCTATTTCCTGCAACATGGTCACTGGAAGGTAAATGATCGTAGTCACCAGATGGAGAAAGTATGGTTTTATAATAGTGAACCTTCTATAGATATTCAAGAATATAATAGATTCGCCGACAATACTACTGATACGTTTATCTTTACAATTATACCAGACAATAACCATGTGTTAAAATTATCGTCTCCCATTACCGTTACGATTGAGCGTAAGGACGGTTATTATTTTATTAATTTCTCCGGGGATAAATCTGACATAATTTATAAAGTTGGTGGGTTTTCTATCATAGAGAGAAATTTCTTTACTCTTCTTAGTGGTAATTTCAAACCTGACTGGCGTTGGGCTGTCTCTAAAGAGACGTTTACTAAGGAAAAGTTTGATAGCTATGTTAAATCTGTGTTTTCAAAAATAGACTTCTATAAACAGTGTGGTGTGATTAACCCACAAAATGCCAACACGGCTTATTTTGGCGATACAGATGGAAGAGTAGGCGCTGTACTTTATGCATTGCTCGTTTCAGGGCATATAGGCATCAGGGAAAAGGGGTGGAGTTTATTATGTGATTTATTAGAACACGAAGACATGGCTTCATTCGCATATGAAAATAAAAAATTGAAAAAACTCTTCACTTTATTAGATACGAGAGACATGATCTTGAATGAGTTGCATCAACATGTTTTTTTAAAAGACGATGCGATTACCCCTTGTATCTTCCTTGGGGATCATACAGGCGATAGATTTAGTACTATTTTTGGTGATAAATATATCCTTACTTTGCTAAATTCTATGCGAAATATGGAGGGTAATAAAGATAGTCGTATAAATAAAAATGTCGTCGTTCTGGCTGGAAATCATGAAATCAATTTTAATGGTAACTATAGTGCACGACTAGCAAATCATAAACTCTCTTCCGGTGATACATATGACTTAATTAAAACGCTCGATGTTTGTAATTATGACTCAGAAACGAAAGTTTTAACCAGTCATCACGGAATAATAAGAAATGAAGAAAATGAATGTTATTGTCTAGGTGCTTTGCAGGTTCCATTTAATCAGATGAAAGACCCAATTGATCCTGAGGAATTAGCAAATATATTTAATAAAAAACATAAACAACACATGGATGATCGTCTTATCCATCTAATTAGAAGCAATGCTATAGCATCCACACCTGTATATGACAATTATTTTAATAACACTACTGCTTTCAGACCAAAACCTGAAGATATCTTCAAATGTGGACAGACGCTCAAAAAAAGCAAACAGAAATATGGCCATTATGGATTAGGGGTAGATCAGCATCAAAAAATTGATAATTATACCATGGGGCTAAATTCCTGGAAGATAGCACCTAACGAACGTGGTGATAAAAAAGGTGTCCCAGGGCTTAGTTGTTTTCAATCTCATTAAAACTCCATGAATACGGTGGTATATCTTTTTAATCCTGCCAGTATTTCATAGGTTTTCTTAATCGATTGTAGAGGCATGTTCTGATGACGCCTCTACAATCTTTAGGGACTTTCTCTGCTATGAGATAAGAAATTTCATATTATGCTTTGAGGCTGAATGATTTGTGCAAAATATAATTATTTTTCCATCGAACATGAGGTGTTTGTCATAAGATTAAATGATAACTATGTATTCCTCGCGGTGAATTGTATGAGGTAAAAGATGAAAATTGGAACTGTGGCAGGTACTAACGACAGTATAACGACTATCTCAACAAATGATATGGTGCAAGAGCATGTTACCAACTTCACTAAAGAACTGTTTGGGTATATTGCAAATGGTATAGGTGATGATATATCAAGTATTGCCAGGACAATGCTCGGTGAAGTTGTGGAAAAAATTGATGATTGGCAAATAGAACGTTTCCAACAATCTTTTCAAGATGACAAAATTTCATTTACCATAGAAACGAATCATTCAGAAAAATATAGTATGCTATCGGGCATGCGTGCTCATATTCTACGTAGGAATAATAATTATCAGTTTATTGTGACAATTAATAGTAAAAATTACGGTTGCCCTCTTGATGATACCGATATTAATTGGTGCAGCATTGTTTATTTACTTAATAATATGACAGTAAATGATAATGCTAATGATGTTGCAGTTACTGAGTCGTACAAACCCATCTGGAACTGGAAAATATCGCAATATAATGTATCTGATATTAAATTCGAAACAATAATAAAACCCCAGTTCGCTGACAGAATCTATTTCTCCAATTGTTCACCCGTTGATCCCACAAGTACCAGACCAACCTATTTTGGTGATACCGATGGCTCAGTCGGTGCAGTTTTGTACGCGCTTTTCGCAACGGGACATTTGGGAATCATGGCTGAAGGAGAAAATTTCCTTAGCCAGTTGCTTAATATAGAAGATGAAGTTCTCAACGTATTGCTAAGGGAGAACTTTAATGAGCAACTTAACACTAATGTTAATACAATAATCAGTATCCTGAACAGAAGAGACATTATTTTAGAAAGTCTTCAGCCTTATTTAGTTATTAATAAAGACGCTGTGACGCCATGTACGTTTCTGGGCGACCAAACCGGCGATCGATTTAGCAATATCTGTGGTGATCAATTTATCATCGATTTGTTAAAACGCATAATGAGTATCAATGAAAATGTTCATGTATTAGCTGGAAATCATGAAACGAATTGCAATGGTAACTATATGCAGAACTTCACGCGTATGAAACCACTCGATGAGGATACCTACTCTGGGATAAAAGATTATCCTGTATGTTTCTATGACCCCAAATACAAAATAATGGCAAATCATCATGGGATAACTTTTGATGATCAGCGAAAACGTTACATTATAGGACCGATAACAGTCTCTATTGATGAAATGACCAATGCTCTCGATCCGGTCGAATTAGCGGCAATTATTAATAAGAAGCATCATGCCATCATTAATGGTAAAAAGTTTAAAACTAGCCGGGCTATCTCTTGTCGATCCTTTAATCGTTATTTTTCTGTTTCGACAGATTACAGGCCTAAACTTGAAGCACTATTAGCATGCTCACAAATGTTAGGTATAAATCAAGTTGTTGCACATAACGGAAATGGTGGAAGAGAACGCATAGGCGAAACGGGGACAGTTTTAGGTC
>OGGX01000609.1_pt1 | contig 19778 bp, 17 predicted proteins | sample 1571331 | NCBI WGS metagenome assembly OGGX01 (sample SAMEA2582056, study PRJEB24529) | metagenome | biome: Human gut stool | place: China | collected 2011
GGACTTGAATCCAATGAAAGGATGTCCGTGCTTTGATGCGGTGAAAGAGTATTCTCAAGTAATTTCTTGTCAAAAGTAGCTTCTTATAGATTTCCACACAGCCTTATTGTATAAAAAAAATATCAACGATCTTCACAGACAGTTGGTATTTTTTGGAAATGCAGGGATTCATGTTTGTCACATGAATCTAGGGACCTACATTTTTTCATCTCACTGTAAATGTTCAATTATAACATAGCGTATTAAAAAGCACTTTCAGTACTTCTTATTCATTGTTTTTCATCGTTCAACGAGTATAAGCTCCATCTTTAGCCTCAAAGATGACAGATGGTTCAATCACTTCTACAGTATGCCATGCACCCTTAGGTATCTGACAACCATACTTGGCTACATTTTGTACACTCACCCCCTTCTGAAAATCGTCCGTATCCTTCTCATACGAAACTACTTCCTCATAAATTACTTCGTCCAACTTACCACACAGGCAGATTACTGTTTCGGTAGTATCTTCATGTCGATGGATGGGCACCTTAGTTTCCGGCAACAATGCGTTTAGCATACGTTGACTGGTATCAGCAGGTGAAGTGCGTAGGTCGAAGTTCTGACGCAAACGTGGATTCTCCATAGCTTGCTCAAATAACTTATCTAAAAATTCTTTATCAAATTCCATAATCGTTATTGTTTCAATGATATGAGATATTCTTCATGTAAACGATAGTATTTTTTCATGAACAATATGTAAGCAATAGCCAATACAACTGATACACCCACCAGATATAACCAATGAGCAAACATCGTATCGGGACAAAGATAGATAAATCCTAGAGAAATCACTAACTGCATAACCGTATACAGTAATGAAACTTTTACATGCCCCACTTTCAACTCATTAGCCATAATCTGATAAGCATGCTTACGATGTGCCTCGCCCAAGTTCTCGTGCAACATAATACGATGTACAATAGTCAGACAGCCATCCACACCATATACCAACAGGAATATCAGCCAAGTAATATCCGTTGTCTCGATCATCACATTACCTAACAGAAACAGTATGATAAAAGCAATGCCGATAGAGCCGACATCCCCTGCAAAGCATTTCGCTTTACCCTTCGGACGGAAATTAAAAATACAGAACACCAATGAAGCAAGAATCGTTGATATGATCAAACTCTGTTCTACAAAAACACCATTTATATTCACCAGTGCCAACGGAATCAATACAGCCAAAGAGTAGCCTGCTGTGATACCATTGATTCCATCCATGAAGTTTATCACATTCGTGGCACCGACATAGACTATTAGTGCCAGTAATATTATCCACCACATTGACCAATGCAATATGCCGAGCTGATAGAATGCCATTGCGGCAGCTGCAAACTGAGCAACCAATCTTACAGAGTCCGGTAATGAATGGATGTCATCTACAAAGCTAATGCCTGCCACAAGCGTCAGGCCTGCCAGAAACCAGGGATATTGAAATCCGAAGAAAGCGCTCCAAATCCAGATACCAATTAAAAAGATTATACCTCCGCCACGCAATACAATCGTAGAGTGCGATGAGCGTTCGTTGGGTTTGTCGATAATGTTAAAGTGGTCAGCCACCTTGAAATAGCATAACTCTAATGCCAATAGAATCACAAAAATAATTCCGTAAGTCAAGTATGCATTCATAATCATTCTACTGCTTAAAACTTCTAATAGTGTCCATCAATCCATCCTTCGCTCTTACCGGCATCCGCGTAATGCCAAGAGCAGCCTTGATCTTGGCATTACTCACTACATAGTTTTCTGTGAGCTTCTGCATCCGAAGAGGATTGAGCGGAAGATGAAACCACCCACCCACTTTTGCAACTCCGTTCATCAGACCTTTCGGAATGCACCATATATGAGTTTTCTTACCAAGAGCCTCACAAATAACCTGAATGAGTTCATTAGTTGAAAGAGCTTCATCGTCTCCCATATGGTAAATGCCCGAAGGTACATTCTTAGTTAAAAATCCGTCAATTACTACACAAAGATTTCCAATACTGGTAAACGAACGGCGATTCTCAAAAGCACCAAGAGGCCATGGAATCCCCTTGCTCACTACTCCATAAAGAAGATTGAGGTTACCCTTGTTTCCAGGACCGTGAATCATACAAGGGCGTATAATGTACACATTCTTCCCTTTTACAAGAGAGTCGCCATCATCAAAATTGTGATAAGGACGTTTGAGAGCTTCAGGTGCGAAATGCCCGATTATATAATCCTCCGCTTTAATTTTACTCTCTCCATAAGGACCTACGGGAGTGGGAACGCATTCTTCTGTAAGGAACTCGCCTTCGACCCTATCTGCAGCACTCTTTACTGTAGAGAAGAATATAAATTTCTTTGCAGACTTACTGGTAAGAAACCAGTCAAAGATACGCTGGGTAAGCCCTGTGTTTACTCTAAAGTACACATCTGCTGTGCTCTTATTACGGGTGTCGTGGGCCTTACCAGCCAAGTGAATAATAGCATCAATTTTTGGGAAATCAAGCAATTGAGTCTGTCCTAAATTTGTAGATGGAAGATCCTCCCAAAAGAAAGTCTTCTTCACCCCCTCCTTCTTCGGAGCCACAATGTCCAAACCAAAAATCGTATGCTCAGGCACCAAAGCTTTCACCAGATTCGAGCCTACGAATCCGTGTACACCAGTAATCAATATATTCATGATCTTTGTTTTATTCTAGGATTAATTATATCTGCTGCTTTATACATTAACTCTCGAATAAACGATGGCATGCAAGCCCGTACAAATGGATAACAAACACCAACATATGCAATAGGTGAACATTTGCATCGCCATGCTCCTTTTAAGCCTACCTTAGCTCTCCACCAACCTACCTTCACGGTGTTTCTCAAAATACTATCTTTGAAGAAACGATAATATAATAAAGGCTCTTCTATATTTTTGCATTTAATAAGATTTTCAACACACCTAAACCAAAGTTCATAGTCATCCTGTCGGGGGCCTGAATTAGGGTTATAACTGCCGACTCGCAATAGTGCTGATTTCTTAAACGAAACTGTAGGATGAATAAACGGACACGTCCACACTTGCCTATAAATCTCGCTTTGATTTGCAGGAACTGTCATCGCTTTTATCTCCACTCCTTCTTCATCCATCATAGTGGCATATGAACCTACTAATTCTAAATCTGAGTTTCTCGAATATTCTTCCAAAGTTCGCTCAAAACGATTCTTATAGCAGAGGTCATCGGTGTCCATACGAAATACGATCTCGTTACGACATTTCTCAAGACCAATATTAAGGGCTGTACTCAAACCTTGATTATTATCTTGAGGATATACATCGAGAGATGGGTATATTTTCCTGAATCTTTCAACAACAGCTAATAATTGCTTTCCCACGGGACCGTCAAGAACGAGAACAACCTGATCCGGTGAAATTGTTTGCTCAAACACACTCTTAAGGGCAAGATTTAAATATAGTGGATTTTCTTTCCAATATAAAGACATCAAGACTGAGAATTTCTCCATATTAATCAACGATTAGTTACGACTTACACTGTTTAATTATTTTACTCCTTCATGGCAATAATTTCAACTTATAGTAAGGATTATAGAATATGCTCACTAGATTGTATTAATTAGGCGTATCTTTCGTTGCCTATAAGCGTTTAATTTTGACGTATCGTATAGGTAAAGCCTCTTTTCCGGATTTTCTCTTAAATAAATCAAAAATTGGAACTGTTTTTAATATTATTAGTATTGATTCCGACTCTCATCAACAACTGGTTCTCATAATACCTGTTACCGTTAACAAGTTCACGGAAGAACTTCTTCAAATATTTCAAAGTTGACAAACCATTCATACGACAAGTCGATATCAGCATTTGATAGGCTACAGATAGATTTGCCATACGGCTGCCGACAAAGAACAATGAGTTCATGAAAGATATCACCTTAAGTTTGCAACGCATCAATTAACTATAGCCTTGCATAACCTATATACCTACTTATAAAGTTTCTGTACTTCACTGCCAACAAAAGTTTTTTCTGTGCCAACAGATATACCTTAATTGCCACCTGAGATATTTCGTAGAATAATGTCGTCATTAATCCTGTATGCATATAATGTATTCCTACTCATTATCTCTTTGGTATGTAAATGACTGTCCTCCAAATTTCACGTAAAGTGAACGAAAAGTATTAAATAAACATTTGGGAATATGTTCCTGTACAAAAGTCTTGCACCATAACTTTATCTCATACAATAATGACTGAATCTCGCGGTTTCCCTCGTATATTCCTGGGTGTTTTTTGAAATACCGAACGGCCTTATGCAATATTTTCCCCTTACGAACTACATCCAAAATTTTATAGTTTTCTTCATAACTTACCAAACAATTAGCACCATACTCAACTGCACTCTCATGAAGAGTAACCTCAAACATCCAAGCAGTTCTAGGTTCCCTTACGCAAAATTCAAAGAACTTCTTTGACCAAAATCCAGAATACAAGTTCACACTATAGTTTGCCTCATTAATAATATGATACAATTTGGTCTCTCCATCGAGCTTTTCCCCAGTTGCATTTGTCGGCTTTTTAAACAAACGTATGTAGTCATACCTACCAGACACCATCAAATCAACAAGGTGTTCCATTCTGTTGTTATCCACTTTTTCAATTAGAAAATAATCATCTAGAGTAACGAAAACATAATCCGTTTTGACATACTGAAGTGCATATTTCAGTCTATCGCTCCATTCTAGATCTGATCCTGCCGCAATAATCTGCACATCAGAAAAAGTATACTCGGTGGGTTTGTCTGTTACTATGAACGTTTCAAAATCTCTTTCCGGCCAATTCTCACGGAAAAGCTTAAGGTTTGCATCCCATAAATCACTGAACTTATCACACGAAAAGATCAGACATGTTATAGTATCTTTTAGCATATTCTATATTATTTACTTATTGCTCTATTAACAACAGTCATGAACATCTCACAACTCCTATCTACATTGTGATGCTTGTGAGTCATTACAATCTGTTGCTCATAATATTCTTTCTGCTTTTTGGGTGTCGAAAGCATTTCTCTGATAACTGCTTCCAAATCTTTCTTGTTTGTACATACATACGAAGCCATAGTGCTCTGCATGTACTCGACAATTCCGCATTCTTGTGAACCATAGGTTAATATTGTGACTCCACTTGCCAATACATCTGCCGCCTTGGTAGAAAGTGAATATCTTGACTCATCAATATCTTTGGGCAAAAAGCCTTCTACAATAACCGTCACATCACTATTCTGCATCTTCTCTTGAACTTGTTCATAAGGAATCGTTCCACCATAATATACATTCGGATTATCCTTGAACACTCCGTACTCTAATGGGTTCTTTGATCCAGAATAAACCTCTAATATATATTTGGGATTGATACGCCCCAAAGCATATCCGATGTCGTTCAAAGAATGGTTGCGTCCCATACCAATATTACCAAAATAAGTAATAGAAGGATTATCTGTATTAACTGGGGCAAACAGTTTACGTTTTACAGTTGAATTCAGATAAATTGTCTCACCATCCAAGCCCATATCGTCATTGTACTTATCACGGATTTTATCACTTATATATATGGCACTCCCCTTATGTGCAAGCACCTTACGAATGAGTTTTTTGTAGGTTAGTTTGTATAGCCAATACAAAGGGTTTAATGAAAAACGAGTATTGAAGTAATAATCATCCAAAATAGAGTTTACAATAGGTATATCATATCGTTCAGCCACATATAATGCAATCTGAGGTATAAAATAGTCATCCGAGAAACTCAGAAAAACACACTCTGGCTTAAACTCATCAAGCCATTTATTCAAAGCTTCTGTACACCAAAATCTCTTTCTCCAAAGCAGGCCTCTCAGAAGATGTGTAAGCGGACTATGCCTTAAACCGAACTGGTATGCACGAGGCGCAGATAATGTCTCATCAGTTCTTTGGTTTGATTCGCTCGAATCCGGCAATTCATCATAGTTATACACTTTACCCGTCTTAATACGTTTTCCTTTCCAACGTTGAAGCATACGATAGTCTGTAATTTGAAACAGAGTACCACAATGCCCTTTTACTGGTGATTGAGGCTTACAGAATATCTGCGCTATATTTTCCTTTTCCCAATAGTGGAAAAATGCATCAAACGACCGTGATTGATCTTTGGTGCTATATGGAGTTGTTCCCACTATCAACAATCTTGGATGTGTCATATATTTTATCTTCAAAAAAGAATTTTGTTCAACAAGTTATTCGTTTCAGGTTTCTTAATGCAAAAGCCACTCAATGCAACTATTACGATAAAATTAGCAAACAAAATAATACATCCGATAGCAGACAATACTAACGGTGCTATAAACAACTTCAGTATACACAATGAGAAGTCATGAATAAGATAGATTTCAAGAGAGTGTTTACCTACCCAATTTAGAAATTTGAGAGGGTTCGTTTTGCATACAGCAAGTAATTTAGTATGTTGTTCCTTTGTAGAATCTTGATTATTAAACAAACCATTCCTATTGTAAGCAGGTAATTGACAGCTAGCAATCTCATCCCCTCCAATGTTCCGAATTGTGGAGTTACTGTCATTTGAATCATATTGAGAACCAGATAATGCGTCAAGTAGATCTCCAAAGAATAAACTCCTGTCCAATGAACTAATTGCAAAAGTTTGTTTCCACTACTGTATATCCCTATAAACAATCCAATTATAGATATGCAGCCAAATAATGATGTAATGAAACGAAGCACAATAATCAAAGCGTCTCCATTATCATCATGAAAGTTAAAACGAAGAATCATTGTCAACCATATTACCAACGAAATTGTAATAACTCCGTTGACTAAGCTTGACGATTTCTTAAGCGCAAGAAACTTGTCCTGCAATTGACCATATAAATAGCCCAACAAGTAGATTGGGATATAATACAATGTCAATTTTATGCAGAAGAATGACAAACCTGCAATATAACCAATAACACCAAGAACAATCATACCCACTCCACATAACGTTAGATGAATCAACATATTCCAAGTTGTGGACTTAGAGATTTTGTTACTAGCATAATCAGCAAGTCCATAGATCATATTGATTGTCCAGATCGTTGCAAGGAACCAATAGCCCGAATCCATATGCCATAAGAGCCACTTAATATCGAGATAATTAGTCTGTTGGAAAATCAGTCCTCTAATGACGAATGACCAAACTGCCCATGGCAATATATACGCAAGAGTACGTTTCTTAACAAATACCCATAGTTTGTCACGTGTCGTCAAAGGTTTACTGTATTTAGTAACATAGCCACTAATAATAATAAATAGTGGCATTTGCAACGTCCAAATAACTTGAAATAAGAAAGTATCATTAAAATTCGCAGTGCTTCCAGACAAGGTATGTCCTAACACAACTAACAACATGGCGAAGCCACGAATAATATCAACAATTTTATTTCTCATCATGAATATTATCAATTTAAATTAGAGATCTGAACCTAATTTGTAAGGAACAATATCAAACTGACTAGGCAATAAAACAGTAAAATAGAAAATTGCAATCATCAAAGCAATAAACACGACCTTTATTATTTTACGATTATCGGTACTTAGTCTACTAAATAATTCCGGTATTAGAATTAAAAATACTAACTCATAATATGTTGCTGCCCTCATTAAGATGGATCCTGAAAATGCGACAAGAAATAAAATAGAAATGGCAAGTATATTTGCATAATTTTTTATTGATAGGGTTATAAACTCATCTTTTGCCTTAAACGTATTACGAATTCCTGTATACCCATTTCTGTCATTCTTAGAAACTACAATAGAAATAACGAGAAAAACTAATAGCATTACAAAACTTGAACCAATAGTAAGCGAAGAGTTGAATTCGTAATTTGTTATTTCATTATTCTGCAGATTTCTTAATATAGAACCACTTTGCATAAAAGCCCCAATGCCTATAATGGTATATAGAAATCCCCACCACAGATTAATAGGAATTCTCATAATTAAATAAGCTGCAAAAAATACCATGGCAGACCTATGAATTAATGATGCAACTGCTACCAACATTAAAAATTCTAGGAAAGGCTTGATTCCATTCTTTTGCGCAGTAAGAAATGCGGATAAGCATAATGACATCGCCATGGATTGCCTTAATCCTGACATATGAAATACAAAAAACTGAAAGCACACATAAATAACAAGGGAAAGTGCTACATCCTTAGAATATTTGTATATATATTGAGCTAGAGGAAACAGAATAATAAAATTGCAGAAAAACAAAAACTGTCTAAATGTCATTCCAAGCTCATTTCCCAATTTCATCAAAAACACATATCCAGGTTCCATCCATACCCAAGATGCATCAAACCACTTATTTCCTGCAGCCATTTCATATACATCCGAATAGCCCTGTAAATCTCTACCAACAGAATAGTCACGTAATGAAAACATCAGAAACAGTATACTGAAGAAAACAACCGTCGAATATTTGCGTTTTTTTATGTTATTTTTATCAGATCCAATATAGACAGAAATAAATGCTATCAAAATCAACAGGAATATATATGCACTCATAACTAGAAAATAGAGTTATACAAATTAATATAATGAATAAAACACTTTTTGCTATCAAAATGCTCAATAGCATACTGAGTGCAATTGGACGACAAACAAGTGGTAGAGTTAATAACTTTTAGAATAGATTCTACCATAGCTGACTTGTCGCCTTTTTCTACGACCCATCCTGTAACCCCTTCTACAACCAGTTCAGGACTTCCACCTGTCCTATATGTTATGACAGGAGTTCCACATGCCAAAGATTCCATGTTAACTGTAGGACATGTATCAGTATATGTAGTATTGACCAAAGCGACTGCGGAAGAATAGAAAGCAGCCAAATCTGAAGCGCTATTTGTACGCTCAACACCAATTATGCCATTTGGAAGATCTATAATTTCTTCTTTAGTCAATCCCACCAATACAATTTTAATATCAGAGGGTAATTGTTTACGAATTACATAAAAATCGGATAGGCCTTTGTAAGCCCCCCATGGAGAAGCTACTCCTAATACATACTTAGAAGATTCCAATCCTAGAGCTCGCATCTGACCTGATATTGGAGTAGGTTTAAACACACTCAGATCTATTCCATTGTATATAACTTGGCTGTTGACATTCCCCAAATAGGATTGTTTGAGTAGTCCTTCAAGCCAATGTGAAACAGGAACCATAGTCATGTTTTCTGCCACAGACAAGAATAAGCCACGCTTTCTTATCCATCCTTGAGCACTTCTATCAACGTATGTTGCAGGATAAGATTTCAAATATTCGCATCCCCCACATCCAGTCATCCATTTATTACATTTAACAAGATCAAAATGAGCACACCTACCTGTGAATGCCCAACAGTCATGTAACGTCCAAACCACCCTAATACCATGTTTTTCAATATAATGGAACAGCATAGGATAATTTACAAAGTGTCCATGAATATTATGAATATGCACAATATCGGGATTCACTCTGTTCATAAAGTGCAGTAAACGTCCTGTGGCTATAATAGAAGCTAATCCCTCTGCATCTATAAGGCGAGATAATACATTGTGAACATAATAATTCACCTTGCCTGCAATTTTAAAAGCCCCAGAGTAGTCGCTTTCACCATGCCCAAAAGCAATATAAGCTTCATGCCCTTGTGATTTCAGAATATCGGCAATATTGGTACAGATGCGACCGGTACTTCCGCTACCACAACGCCCATTGATAAAAAGAACTCTCATTAGAATTTATTATTTCACGAAACTCGCAAGCAATTGTCTTTCCTCTTTGTCTAAACCGATAAGAACTATAACAGCAACCAAAAATATCTCAGAAAGAATTATGCCTAAGATATGCCCCCATATTGGAAATGATGCGGGATTGTATAAGATATAGAAAATGAGAAGAGGAATTGATATAAGTCCTATTTTTATGAAAGAAATTTCAATAAATTGACGAACATCAAAATCAAATATTTTTTTTAAGAGATAGAGCCTTATGAAAGCCAAAAGGAAACTGATACAACAGAAAACTTTTAATATTGCGAACGGAGTTGCTCCAAGTTTATAGCATACAAAGGAAATAGGTAATCCCAATAAGGTGAAAGAATGAATAATAATCTGATAGTTCTTAATATTGCCAGTTGCATTTACTAATGCTGGAATCCCCTCTCCAAGACAGCCCAAAAGAGCACCTAAGATCATCAAACGGCAGAACGTTGCGGAACCTTCTGGTACTTCTTTAAGCCAAATACTCAGTAAAAAATCCATTTCAAGTAAAACAGGGAATGCTACAAAACACATTAATATAAAAGTGTACTTAGAGATATAACTAGTAAGTTTGATAGAACGCCCGGAATTACCGCCACTAAAATTCTTAGTAATTTGAGGAACAGCTGCACTATTGAGACTTCGAGCAAATACCAATACAAAACTTTCAATTTGCGTTGCGACAGCAAATGCAGCATTTACTACAGTACCAAAGAAAAAATTGATGATAACAGCACTACCTTGAGACTTACCAACTGACGCCAAAGCTCCGAACATAGTCCAAAGAGCATACTGAAGCATTTCCTTTATAAGTTTCGAATCTTTATAAACTGTAGGTTTAATCACATTCCAATAATGCATTACACAATAACCCACATATAAGACACATGAGAAGAATGTGTATGAAAGCATGATCATACTATACAGTCTCAAACGATTTGTATCGGAATATATAAGTAGTATTATTGCAGCAAGTTTAATGGATTGTGAGATAATATCAATGGCAGCATTAACTGTAAATTTTTCATATGCCACCTGTAGTCCTTGGAAGGGCACAAATAAAGTAGATAGAGCTGCAGTAATAATGGAAATATGGAAAACAAATATCGCATCCGATATCTTATCGGGTACGATATTAAGGTAATTACATATATACCAATCTCCTACAGCTATACCAACCGTAATTAATCCTATAGCAAAAACAGCATGAATTAACAAACTCGTATTGAATATCTTATTAGGATTTCCCCCTAGCTTTTTCCCAATTTCAAAAGCAAGATATCTATATGTAGTTGCCAACATTGCTGTATTGACAACATTCAAAAGTATTACAATACCACCTACAACATTATAAAGACCAAAATCAGATGCACCCAATGCGTCCAAAACAACTCTGGATGCTATAATGTTGACCATACTTACAATGCATAGTCGCAAAAATATTACAACACTATTTATTGCTATTCTCTTATTATCATTCATATTGAGAAATCTGTTTCTTTATTAAATTCCAATCTAAATCAAGTACAAGCATGTGATGCTTCTGATCATGAGCAGAATCCACAACTACAGTCATTCCATCTCGACTTAACTTTGGGTGTAAATCACATGACGCAGGGTTCTTATCGTAGTAGGCATTAAAAGCTCCTAACAGCAGATATTTACTAGTTTGCAAATCATAGACATATAACCGCTGACAATGGTACTTATCAGGATATGTGTCTGTAATCATATAGCGACCATCTGGCGTGAATGAAGGATGACCATCGGTCAAAAAGGGATCCACATCGAATACCCGCTGTAAGCAGTATTTCTTATTCTGTTTCTGTGTATAGTATTGATAGGTTGTAATTCCACCCTTCATCTTTAACAATGCGCGTGTTGGAAGTACATTCCTTGCAATCATCTTTACGAATAAAGTCATGGAGAATTTGGGTTTATATCTCAACTGAAAAGGACCAGATTTAATCTTATCATTTGGTTCAAAGTCTTTTTCGTTGACCTTTTCTCTGGTAGGATAAGCATAAATTGCAAAATCATTGCCATTCCACCCAAAATGCGACCATTGCGTATTTTCCCATCCATCAATACTTTGCATTTCCAAAGTGGACGCATCAATTACAATAAGTCGAGTCTTATAAGAATAGACATTCGTCACTGAAGAAAATCTGTGTAAAACACAAAATTTTGTTCCATCTTGATTTATCATTATATGCTCCAACCAATGTTTTGCTTTTGTAAAATAAGGTTTGGGATCTAATGATAAGATGTCTTGAATTGAAATAATTCGCCTTCTTGTATTGCTGACTAAATCTATTTCAAAGATGCCATCACCTTCAAAAATGGAACCATCCTTGCTTTTATCTTTCACAGATTGATAGTGATACGCACGACACCAATGCGCACGCTCCATATCCAATGCTATCGACTTCTTACCACCTGGCATAATGCCATATACTGCCCAATCTATTTTACGATCATTCCCAGTTCTTGTATCATAGATAATAGCAATATGATGATTGTTTTCTGAAGTATTGTAGATAATCTCATCATCGTTCAACCATTGAGCCATGCACCCCTGCTGCCAATTCCAAGAATCAGAGAATCCGACATGATGCCATTCACCAAATGGTATTTCATAATATCCAACTTCAACTTTCAAGTCAGCCCTAGGAGGTACACCATCTTCAGCAATACGGTTACATAATAATTTCCTATGATTGCTTGTCAAAGTATCATAGTTATAATAGCCAAACCATTCTGAAAATCTATCAGATGGGGTCTCAAATACCTTCTTTATATATTTTGAAATTCTATAATCGTTCATTATATTGACTTTGGAGTATATTTTGTCATATCGTGCTTGTTCTCATCATATTTTCCTTTCTGAACATCTTCCACAATCGTATCATAGAACATCGAATTGAGATGCTTTACTTCGAAACAATCATGAGTTCGCTTGTACATCTTCAAACCTATTGCAGAGGCTTTTTCTTTATGATTGAGAACCCACTCAATTTTGTTATGAAGCGCCTCAACGTTACCCTCTGGAACAATCATGTCATCGAATCCTATCTGATAAGGAACTGACCCAGAATCATCACCTATGACAGGTTTCTTTGTTATTTGCGGCTGGATAACCGCAAGCGAGAATGTTTCAACCCATTCTGGTGTTGTCAAAGGTACATGAATTGCACAATCTACAGCATTCCAATATTTTGCCATTTCAAACCAGTCCACAAAGCCTGTTTCTATAACTTTTTCACTAAGGTTTCGCTCATTAATGATAGCACGCAAACGTTTAAGATCTTCTTCAGAACCTGTACCCATCATGAGGTATTTCCAATCACCGTCAGCAGGAAGAGCTTTGAGTATCACGTCAATACCCTTATCTGCAGAAAAACGGCTTGCAGAACCAAATACATACGTAGAATCGCCAATATCATACTTTTTGCGAATCTCATGTCGTGCTTCTACATCTTCATGAAACCATTCTTCGTTTACACCCACCTGAGTCTGCATATATAGAATACCTCTTTTTCCTTTCAACAAATTGTAACTCATACCTATATTAGTGTTAAATTAGTTTGCAAAAATCCTAAGGACTGCATTTCGACTTATCTAGCTTCAGATTACTAGCAGGTCCTCTCATGCTAAATAAAGCTAATTTAGCTTTAGGACATACTCGATGACTTACCATTGCTACCTGAATAAGAGATAGCATTCGATGTGTTCCCACATGGTAAATTAAATCAGGCTGGATTTCCTTGAATATTTTTTTGTAATCAGTAGAGAACCAACTCCAACCGAAAAAGTTCAGTCGGAACAGACGAATATGAAAATTCTCTTCATCAATTACTTTTCCATATACAGTCTCTGCTCCAGAAAATGTGTACTCTTTTGTAGCATACCAGTCAACCTTTGCTGGCGTGAGAAGATATACTTCCACATTTTTATAGTTTTGGGCAAATAGTTGCCAACGTCTATAATAGTACTCTTTTTGAAAGGAGTGATTAATCAGAACTATTCTTAACTTATTTTCCATATATGTATAATTTATTTACAAGCGGTCATTCTAGAACCGTTAAACCCAATATAAATAAAACTTTTATTATTTTTAAGAATAAGAGATTCTGTTTATACTCAAGTGCCGACTGAAGCAGATTGCCATTTGTGCTCAAGCAAGTTTACTAACTTGCCTTTTGTCGTCTTTTTGATCTGACGGAAGAGAACACTAAAGGTATTATTCTGTCAGATCAAGATCATACTTTCGGATGTTGGCGAAGGAGAAATCAAGCGCGCAAAACGAACAACCAATTCTAGACTGCCTACAGAGTTGCGATATTGGCTATTCCTCCTAATCTAGCACTCACATACATTGTTAGAGAGACCAATACTTCCATCCTCAAGACAACGAAGTATGCCAAGATTCCCATAAACGTATATTTTACCACCTTGAAAAGTTCAGGTTCTTCCTCATTCTCAAAGTCCTTTGCCCACTTGTCCAAATGTGATTTTATGAAACAAATTTATTAAAATTTCCTCCAAACCATCTTATTGACTATCCCTACATAACTTTGGACTATTTTAATAACCTTTGTAGACACATTCTCATCTATATAGTCAGGTACAGGGATGCCATGCTGACCATCTTTACAAAGTCCAACAGCTGCATCTACAGCCTGCAAAAGACTCTTCTCATCAATACCTGCAATGATAAAGTTACCTTTATCAATTGCTTCAGGACGCTCGGTAGAAGTTCGGATACAAATTGCTGGGAATGGATGACCAACACTTGTGAAAAAACTTGATTCTTCTGGTAGCGTTCCGCTATCACTGACTACTGCAAAAGCATTCATCTGAAGACAATTATAATCATGGAAGCCAAGAGGTTCATGCTGGATAACACGTTCGTCAAGTATGAATCCACTTGTAGCAAGACGATTACGTGAGCGAGGATGACAACTATAGAGAATCGGCATATTGTACTTTTCAGCCATCTTATTGATAGCCGTAAAAAGCGAAAGGAAGTTTTTCTCTGTATCTATATTTTCCTCACGATGTGCTGAGAGCAGAATGTACTTTCCTTTCTCCAAACCGAGACGCTGGTGTACATCGCTGGCTTCAATTTCGGTGAGGTTATTGTGAAGAACTTCTGCCATAGGTGAACCCGTGACATAAGTGCGTTCTTTAGGCAACCCACAATCTGCAAGATATCTTCGCGCATGCTCTGAGTACGCCATATTTACATCGCTAATTATATCAACGATACGACGGTTGGTCTCTTCGGGAAGACACTCGTCTTTACAACGGTTTCCAGCTTCCATATGAAAGATAGGAATATGCAGACGTTTTGCACCAATAACACTCAGACATGAGTTGGTATCACCGAGCACGAGAACTCCATCCGGCTTTGTCTGCGCGAAGAGTTTATAGGAACAGTTGATGATATTACCACAAGTGGCTCCTAAATCATCACCTACAGCATCCATATATACTTCCGGCTCTGCCAACTTCAAATCCTTAAAGAATACGCCATTGAGGTTGTAGTCATAATTCTGACCGGTATGAGCAAGAATCACATCGAAATATTGACGACATTTGGTGATGACAGCCGCCAAACGGATAATCTCGGGACGAGTGCCGACAACGATTATCAGTTTCAATTTACCATTATCCTTGAATTTTATATCTGAATAATCAAATTTAGGTTGTTTTTCCATATTATTTTTCTACTTTATCAAAGTATGTATCCGGTTTATCCGAGTTGAATATCTCATTGCAGTACATCACTGTCACCAAATTTTCCGTATCAGAGAGATTGATGATGTTATGAGTATAACCAGGAAGCATGATGACAGACTGTATTTTCTCTCCGCTCACCTCATAGTTAAGCACTTCGTCTGTTCCTTCCTTACGAAGCTGAATAAGGCCGTGACCACTGACTACAATGAACTGCTCCCATTTGGTATTGTGCCAGTGTTCACCCTTGGTTACACCTGGTTTGGAGATATTAATGCTTACCTGGCCACAATTCAAGGTATGTACAAGTTCTGTGAAACTGCCACGTTGATCTACATTCATTTTCAAGTCGAAGATCGCTTTTTCTTTTGGTAAGTAGCTCAAAAAGGTACTGTACAGACGTTTGGCAAATGAATCAGCCGGAATTTCCGGAATCATCAGTGTCTTAGGCATTTCCGCGAATTGATGTAATAAGTCAACGATTTCACCAAGTGTTACCTTATGGGTGACAGGACAATAGCAATATCTGCCGTCAGCCTTCGGTTGTACGTCAAGCCCTTCGAACTCGCAATGATGTTCCTCCCCTTTCAGGGCATGAATCATTTCGTCCACAAGGTCATCAATGTAAAGTAGCTCAAGTTCTACACTCGGATCGTTGACCTGTATAGGCAAGTCATTGGCAATATTATTGCAGAAAGTGGCTACGGCACTGTTATAGTTTGGACGACACCACTTACCATAAAGGTTCGGAAAGCGATAGACCAAAACCTTGGCTCCTGTCTCTTTGCCGTATTGTAGAAAAAGATCTTCACCCGCCTTTTTGCTACGACCATATTCACTGTCACCAAAACGACCGGTCAACGAGGCTTGCGCACTGGAGGAAAGCATGACGGGACAAGTGTTATGATATTTCTTCAAGGTGTCAAGCAATGTATTTGCAAAACCGAAGTTACCTTTCATGAATTCATCATTGTCTTTAGGGCGGTTCACCCCGGCAAGATTGAATACGAAATCGGCCTCTTTGCACCAATTATCCAGTTGTTCCGAAGTAGAGTCAAGATCGTACTCGAATATGTCACTAATCTTCAGTTCACCATAACAACGAGCCTTACCGTCCTTGATGTTATTAAGTTGGGCACAAAGATTCTTCCCTACAAAACCTTTGGCACCGGTTACTAATATCTTCATAATTTTATTACTGTACGAAGTTGCCCTCACCACTCAACTCCTTCTTTATATAGTCCAAAGCTGCAATCTTGGCTTTGGTTTCTTCCACGTTAAGGATTCGCGTATTGTTTGAATTGAACTCTGTAAGCGTGTTACGCTCTGTCTCACCCTCTTTGAAATATTTGTCGTAATTCAATCCACGGTTATCTGCCGGTACACGATAAAAATTGCCCATATCCTCTGCCTTGGCACATTCTTCATTGGTGAGCAATGTCTCATACATCTTCTCACCATGACGAATACCGATAACTTTAATGTCTTCTTTCTTGCCACCAAAGAGTTCACAAACAGCCTCTGCCTGAGTCTGGATGGTGCAAGCCGGAGCTTTTTGAACGAGGATGTCACCATTCTGACCATGTTCGAAAGCAAACAATACGAGATCCACCGCCTCTTCCAATGACATGATGAAGCGCGTCATTTTAGGTTCGGTCAACGTTACAGGATTACCATTGCGGATCTGCTCTATCCAGAGAGGAATGACTGAACCACGAGAACACATCACGTTACCATAACGCGTACAACAAATCTTGGTCTTACCGGAGTAACGGCTCTTTGCCACTGCTATCTTTTCCTCAACAGCTTTGGTGATACCCATAGCATTGATTGGATAGGCAGCCTTATCCGTGGAAAGGCAGATTACGGCACCAACACCCGCTTCAATTGCAGCCGTCAATACATTGTCAGTACCAATTACATTTGTCTTTACAGCTTCCATTGGGAAAAATTCGCAACTCGGAACCTGCTTCAAGGCAGCAGCATGGAAGATATAGTTTACTCCCGGCATGGCGTTCCTACAAGACTGGAGGTTGCGTACATCACCGATAAAGAATTTTATTTTGTTTGCCACATCAGGATACTTAGCCTGATATTCGTGGCGCATATCGTCCTGCTTCTTCTCGTCACGTGAAAATATACGAATTTCACCGATATCGGTACGAAGGAAACGATTCAAGACTGCATTACCGAAAGAACCTGTTCCACCGGTAATCATTAGGGTTTTACCCGCAAAAATGCTCATAGTTTTATTGTTTTATTGTTTTATTTCTCCGTATTATAAAACTTTACATACCACTCTGCAAAGTTTCTTAGTCCATCTCTCAAACTTGTACCCGGTTTAAAAGCAAAATCCTGTTCCAATGAAGTAGTATCAGCATAAGTTACAGGCACATCACCCGGTTGCATAGGCACAAGTTCTTTATGGGACTCAAAATCATAGTCTTTCGAAAGCACACCGGCACGAACCAATTCTTCCTGAAGAATAGTTACAAACTCAAGCAAGTTCTCCGGATGACTGTTACCGATATTATATACTTTGTATGGTGGAATCGGAAGTCCGTCTTCCCCATTCTCTTTTTCCGGAGCGTGTTGCATAACACGTACTACTCCCTCCACAATATCATCCACGTATGTGAAATCACGTTTACAATTACCATAATTGAAAATCTTGATAGTTTCGCCTTTTACAAGCTTGTCGGTAAACCCGAAATACGCCATATCCGGACGACCTGCAGGACCATAAACCGTAAAGAAACGCAAACCTGTTGATGGAATATTGTAGAGTTTTGAGTATGCGTGAGCCATCAACTCGTTACTCTTCTTGGTTGCCGCATAAAGACTGACCGGGTTATCAACCTTGTCGTCAATTGAATACGGAACTTTCTTGTTACTGCCGTATACGGATGATGAAGAAGCATAAACCAAGTGCTCCACCTCGTGATGACGGCAGGCTTCAAGGATATTATAAAAACCTATAAGATTGCTTTGGACATAGGCATCAGGATTGGTAATACTGTAACGGACACCTGCCTGGGCCGCAAGATTTACGACAACGGAAATTTTGTTTTCAGAGAAAATTCTCTCTACCACATCCTTGTCAGCAATTGAGGCACGAACAAAAGTCCAGTCACGGTCTAACGACTCGATCTCCTTGAGACGTTCGTACTTGATATTGACATCGTAATAATCGGTGATGGAATCGATGCCGATTACTTTAATATTCCGGAAATCATGGAAAAGACGCCTGACAAGGTTGCTTCCAATAAAACCGGCAGCACCCGTTACAAGCACTATCTTTCCGTCCAGCTCTACATTATATGGCAACATGGTCAATCTCTTCTAAAAATATCACGTGTATAAACTTTATCCGCCACATCTTCCAAGCTGTTGTCAAAACGGTTGGCTATGATAGCCTTGCTCTGCGCCTTGAATCCGGCAAGATCATTAACGACCCTGCTGCCGAAAAATGTAGTCCCGTCCTCAAGCGTGGGTTCATATATGATCACTTCCGCACCCTTTGCCTTGATACGTTTCATTATACCTTGAATGGCGGACTGGCGGAAATTGTCAGAGTTCGATTTCATGGTCAGACGGTATACACCGATGACACAAGTATGTTCCTTGGATGCGTCCCATTGTCCGTTCCCTGTATAATAGCCTGCCTTGCGGAGCACTGCATCAGCTATATAATCCTTGCGGGTTTTGTTTGATTCCACGATTGCGGACATCATATTCTGGGGAACATCCTGATAGTTGGCAAGAAGTTGTTTGGTATCTTTCGGCAGGCAATAACCGCCATAGCCAAATGAAGGATTGTTATAATGTGTACCGATGCGTGGATCAAGACCTACACCTTCGATGATCGCTTTACTGTCCAATCCTTTCATTTCAGCGTATGTGTCAAGTTCGTTAAAGTAGCTGACACGGAGAGCCAGGTAAGTGTTGGCGAAGAGTTTGACCGCTTCGGCTTCTTTCATACCCATGAAGAGGGTATCAATATTTTCTTTGATAGCCCCTTCCTGCAGGAGGGAGGCAAACATTTTAGCTGCTTCCTCCAACATAGTGACATCCGTGACGGAACGGATCGCCTTGTTTTCTTCCGCAAACTCCGGACGATCGAGAATCTTCGGATAGCCTACGATGATACGGCTCGGATAAAGGTTGTCATAAAGAGCCTTGCTTTCACGAA
>OGGX01000610.1_pt1 | contig 19764 bp, 17 predicted proteins | sample 1571331 | NCBI WGS metagenome assembly OGGX01 (sample SAMEA2582056, study PRJEB24529) | metagenome | biome: Human gut stool | place: China | collected 2011
AATCTAGTATAACATAAAAAATCCTTTTACTCCACTGAAATAAAAGGATTTTTTTGATTTTTAAACTTTTAGTGCTCTAGTTTCGCAATTTTTCAGCCCGATCCACCCACCGAATCAATTCTTGTGCCAGCGAGCAGTGCCCAAAGGAACGAGGTTAGCGTAGTTCATCAAAGGACAACTCGTCACTGAAAGAATTTACCTGAATTCGTCTTTCTTCTGTATACCAAGCAAGTAACTGTTGATATTCACGCGAATCAAAAACTGTCAAAGATTCATCAAATTCAACCTTACTTTCACCGTCTTTGCGAACTGAGTAAGATACTACGTCATCAATATCAGATAAGGTACTTTCAAGGAAGACCTCTCCATCGAGACCATAAAATTTAACTATTAAATAAGCATCTACTCCATCGTATTTAGGCTCGTCACTTACCTCGATCCTTGAAATTTGATCAACTCTTACGACAACGATCGGACAATCGTTTTTTGATTCATCTAGATAAACCAAAGAATTCATTCTCTTCCTCTAATAAGAAATTCTTTAACTATTTTAGTGCGTAGGAAAATATAGAACAGCGGCGGGCACTAGCAATACCCTCCCTCTATTTTCTTGCTAAATCTTATACAGACAGGGTAAGGAAATAAAGCTTGCAGCCGTGACCTTAATACTAATAGCTTCACTTTCCGTGCAAGCATCATCTTCTCTGTTTCTGACAAAGTTTCTAAATCTGTTCTCTGACGTTACGTTACCGCACAATTGCAAATCTAAGGCAGGGCTTTAAGAGAGTCAAAGAAAATCTGGGAAATTTCAAAAGAAAATTGCCTGTTTAATAAATAAAAAATTCGCGGTTTTGAGAATTTCAAGACCGCGAGTTTTTGTTTTCAAAACTTAAGCTTTAGCTGGTTCTTCGACGACTTCAGGAAGCGCTTCCTTCACTTCTTCAGAAGGTTTGTCCGCCCGGTCAGTTTCGGCCGGCGCAGCAGCTTCCGCCAGAGCTTCTTTCCTCTGCTCCGGTGCAGGGAGTGCGGAGGCCTTCTCTTCTTCGTCCTTCGAAGCCTTGCGTTTAGATTCGAGTTTAATCTTTTCGAGCACGGCACCGAAGAATCCGTCTGTACCGTTGAGCTGAGGCAACATCACGAAAAAGTCTCCGAATCTCTGAGCCTGATAGGGAGAGATTTCAATCCCCTGCTTTCCTAAGATTTCATAGGAATTCAGCAGGCGGAAATCGGGATTTTCAGCCAGGAAGTCATTGATAACGTCCTGGTTTTCTCTCTGCAGAATCGAGCATGTCGCGTAGACCAAACGGCCGCCGGCTTTCAGCATCTTTGCCGCAGAGCGAATCACGGATTTCTGGATCTCGTTAATTCGATCCAGCTCTTCTTCTCCGAATCTCCACTTCAGGTCCGGATTGCGGCGATACGTTCCGGTGCCGGAACACGGAGCGTCGACCAAGACTCTGTCCATCTTGCCGTAGAGTCTCTTCACACGCAGGTCGTGTTCATTGCGAATCACGGCAGGATGAATATTGGACAAACTGGCACGACGCATACGCGGTGTCAGACCGGCCAGACGCTTTTCGTTGACGTCGAAAGCGTAGATGCGGCCCGTGGATTTCATCAGAGCGCCTAAAGCCAAAGTCTTTCCGCCGGCGCCCGCACAGAAGTCGCAAACCATTTCGCCGCGTTTGGGTTGAACCAGACGAGCAATCAGCTGGGAGCCTTCATCCTGAACGTCAACCTTGCCTTCTTTATAAATCGGCCACTGAGTCAGTGCCGGCTTAATGTTCAAACGAACGCATTCCGGAGAGTACTGACCCTTTTCTGCCTGAACGCCGTGCTGAATCAGCTCTTCGATGATTTCATCAGGCGTCGCTTTGAGCGTGTTGACTCTCAGATCCAGAGGCGCACTCTGCTGCATGGCTTCAAACAAAGCTTTGTGGTCGGTGTACTGAACCACGGCTTTGTCGTAGAGCCATTTCGGCACTTCGGCCTGAATTTCTTTCGGAGCCTCGGAATTCTTCGGTCGAAGCATATTCTTCAGAGGTTCCTTTTCGCGTCCGAGGGTGGAATCCGGAATGCTGTCGATGCCGTACTGCAGCGCGAGCGTGAGCAGCCCGGTGAGCTTCGGTGCTTTAGCCGGGCAAACGGGCGCCATACGCCAAGTGATCATCGAGAGATGACGCATCGTGTAGTAAATGGCTTCGGCAATAATGGTTCTTTCGCGCGGACCGAGATGACGAGCGTTTTTGAAATAAAGACTCATCAGGACGTCTGCCGGTCCGTCGAGCTTCAAAATTTTGCGAAGAGCCTTTGCGAGTTCGTCCACAATCAGCGAAGTAATGCGAACTTCGCCGTTGTGCGTGCTCTTCATTCGAGGATTAGGCGCCTTCTTCGGATCATGCGTTCTTCTTTCTTCCGGCGACATACGAGCCAAACGTTCTTTGGCTGCGCGCTGACGATCCGTCAAATGACGCTTGGGCGCTTCCCGGCGTCTGCCCGGGCGAGCGGCCCCGCTTCTATTCGTTTTAGATTCCAATTTATTACTCCGTGTGGCAGAGCGGTTCAGCCGAGAATCGCAAGTTCCTGACTTGCTCCTCTATCCATGATCGTTCTGCCGTTTTCTAATCTGACTCTTCCTTCGGCAACAAGGCGCACGGCGCGAGGATAGAGGATATGTTCCTGCTTCAAAACCCTCGCCGCCAATTCATCGGGTGTATCACCTGCGAGAACGGGCACTGCCGCCTGTCCTACGATTGCGCCTCCGTCTAATACTGCCGACACAAAGTGAACAGTAACACCATGAATTCGAATTCCGGCTTCTAACGCCCTTTCGTGGGTATGAAGTCCGGGGAACATGGGAAGCAGTGCAGGATGAATGTTGAGAATTCTTCCTTCAAATGCATTAACGAACAACGGTGTCAAAACTCTCATGAAGCCGGCCAGAACAATAAGGTCGGCATCAAAATCCTCGCAGGCCTTGATCAGCTCTTCTTCAAAAGCTTCACGAGTCGGATATTCCTTGTGATCGATCACTTTAAAAGGAATGTTGTTTTCCTTTGCAAAAGTGAGTCCGCCGGCTTCCGGGCGGTTAGAGATCACGCCGGAAATTCGGACGCCGTACTTCTCCGGCCAATTTTCCTGAACAGAACGCTCGTAAACCGCTCTGAAATTACTGCCTCTTCCTGAGATTAAGACAACGATATTTTTAGACATGATGGGATGTGTTCGTAACGAATACCGAGATTTTGCCACTGTTCTCCGTTGGTTTTGAAAGAAAGGGCTTTTCTAACAAGAATTTTCATATTCGTCCGTCCGAGCCTTCGCCGAGTGTCTTTTATAATCAGCAGTTCGGACCATTTTTACTCGTGTCCGAATTCTGTTTTTGAAACTGATTATTTTGTTCACGGAACATTAAGGATGAAAAAGGTTTTTAGAGGACTGCCGAGCCCTGAAGAACGACTTGACTGTGCGGTTGCCATCGGTAACTTCGACGGAGTTCACCGCGGCCACCAAGCTCTTCTTCATGAAGTTGTTGAAGCAGCGCACGCCAGACTGCTCTGCCCGGCTGTTTTAACTTTTGAACCTCATCCGCGCGAATTTTTTAATCCCGAAGACGCACCGCGCCGCATCTCGAGTCTGCACGATAAAGTGGAAGCCATCGAAGCCTGCGGTATCCAGCGTGTTTACATTCTTCGCTTTAACGAACATTTAGCTTCGCTCTCTCCCTGCGACTTTGTGAAGGAAATCCTTGTGGACGGACTTCATGCGCGCTGGGTGACGGTCGGAGAAAATTTCCGTTTCGGAGACAAACGCGCCGGCGACATCAAGCTTTTGGAACAGCTGGGAAAAGAGTTTCACTTCGAAGTTCATCCTATGCCGATGCTTTTCCACACGCATGCGCCGATCTCGAGCTCCCGCATCCGTCATGCTCTTGCCGAGGGAGATATTCCGACAGCCAACTACATGTTAGGGCGTCCCTACATGATCAGCGGTCGGGTTCTTCACGGCAAACAGCTCGGACGCACTCTCGGATTCCCGACGATCAATCAGCGTATTCTGCCGCCGCATTCCAAAGCCAAACCTGCCATTGAAGGCGTTTATGCCGTCAAAGCGCACGGTATCGGCCCTCGGCCGATTGAAGGCGTGGCCTGTGTCGGAAGAAGACCGACGGTTGACGATCACGGCGAGTACCTCCTGGAAACTCATCTCTTCAATTTCCACGGGGATCTTTACGACCAGGATGTTAAGGTCGAATTCTTCTCTAAGATTCGAGATGAGAAAAAATTCGGTTCTCTTGAAGAACTGCGTGCAGCAATTGCCGACGATCAGCTCAAAGCCAAACAGATCTTAGGACTTCGTATCTGATTTTCGATTAACCCTTGAAGAGCCCGAGGGGGCCAAGGACTAAAATGACTGATTCTTCTCAGAAAAAGCAGCCTCAGGCTGAAGAAAAAAAATATCCTCTGAATTTACCCGACACACCCTTCCCGATGCGCGGCAACTTGCCGAAGCGCGAACCGGCCTGGATTAAAGAATGGCTGGAAAAGGACGTGTACGGCAAAGTTCGTGCCGCACGCAAAGGTGCAAAGCGCTTCCTTCTGCATGACGGCCCTCCCTATGCCAACGGAAACATTCACGTCGGCCACGCAGTCAACAAGATTTTGAAGGACATCATTCTTAAATCCAGAACATTGGAAGGCTTTGATGCTCCGTACGTACCGGGCTGGGACTGCCACGGTATGCCGATTGAAATTCAGATCGAAAAGAAATACGGTAAGAATCTTCCGAAGGAAGAAGTCATGGCCAAGTGCCGTGCCTACGCCAAAGAGCAGGTGAAGTCTCAGATGGCCGGCTTCCAGAGACTCGGCGTGTTGGGTGACTGGAATGATCCCTACCTCACCATGCGTCCGGAAACCGAAGCAGAAGAAATTCGCGCTTTAGGCGAAATTCTCGGTAAAGGATTTATCTACCGCGGCCTGAAACCCGTGAACTGGTGCTTTGACTGCCAAAGCGCTCTGGCCGAAGCGGAAGTTGAATATAAGGATCGTCAGTCTCCGACATTAGACGTTGCTTTCCCGATTTCCGATGAAGACAGGGGCAAGCTCGAAGACATCTTCGGCGTCAAGCTGGAAAAACCGACCGCCGTCGTTATTTGGACAACGACACCGTGGACCATTCCTGCCAACCAGGCTTTGAACATGCATCCGGATCTGGAGTACGTTCTCGTTGAAACTCCGAACCGCAGCTTCATTCTTGCCGAAGGCCTCTATGAAGAAGCCCTCAAGCGCTACGGCATGGAAGGAAAAGTTATCGCCAAAGCCAAAGGCGAAGCCTTCAAGGGCATCCGTTTCAAGCACCCGCTGGCAACCCTCGATCCTTTCTACGACCGTTTCTCTCCGGTTCTGCTGGCCGACTACGTCGAATCCACTTCCGGTACCGGCATCGTTCACTCCGCACCCGCCTACGGTGTGGATGACTACATCTCCTGCAAGAGCGCCGGCTTCACCAACGACGAGATCCTGAATCCGGTCCAGGGCAACGGCGAATACGCCGCCTCCCTGCCGCTCTTCGGCGGCCTAAACGTCTGGAAAGCCAAAAACAAGATTCTCGACACGATCGCCGTCACAGGCAATCTGCTGTCCCGCGGCGAAGTCATGCACAGCTACATGCACTGCTGGCGCCATAAGACACCTTTGATTTATCGCGCCACCAATCAGTGGTTTATCCGTATGGACGAGGCTAACGCTGATACCCAGGGCGTCATCAACGAAAACGACCCGAAGGATCCGCTACGCAAGACCGCTTTGGAAGCCGTTGAAGCAACTCAGTTCGTTCCTGAATGGGGCGAAGTCCGCCTGCACAACATGATCGCCAACCGTCCTGACTGGTGTATTTCCCGTCAGAGAAACTGGGGCGTTCCTCTGCCCTTCCTCATCCATAAGGAAACCGGCAAACTGCATCCGGAAACGATGAAGATTCTCAACAAAGTCGCTGACGTCGTCGAGAAAGAAGGCATTGAAGCCTGGACACGTCTGACACCGACTGAACTCACGGATCTGGAACCGGAAATGTACGAGAAGTCCAAAGACACGCTCGACGTGTGGTTTGACTCCGGTACAACCCACATGACCGTGATGAGAGGCTCTCACGCCGATAAGCTGACCTACCCTGCCGATCTGTATCTTGAAGGCAGCGACCAGCACCGCGGCTGGTTTCACTCTTCTCTGCTCACGGGCTGCGCCATCGACGGCCGTGCTCCCTATAAAGGACTTCTGACACACGGCTTCACCGTTGACGAACAAGGCCGCAAGATGAGCAAATCGCTCGGCAACGTGATTGCTCCGTCTGAAATCAACGATAAGTACGGCGCCGAAATTCTTCGTCTGTGGGTTGCCTCTTCTGACTACACCGGAGAAATTTCTCTGGGCGAAAAGATCCTTAAGGGAACTGTTGACGCTTATCGCCGCTTCAGAAACACGATCCGCTTCCTGCTTGCCAACACCAGCGACTTCGACATCAAGAAAGATGCCGTCCCTGTTGAAGAAATGGTTGAATTGGATCGCTGGGCCATTGCCCGCATGAAATCGCTTCAGGAAGAAATTCTGGACAAGTACGACCATTACCAGTTCCACACTGCTTATGCAGCTCTGCAGCTCTTTGCGAGCGGCGACTTGGGCGGCTTCTACTTGGATATCCTCAAGGATCGCCTCTATACCACTGCACCTGACAGCGGGGCTCGTCGCTCTGCTCAGACCGCTTTGTGGTACATCACGGATGCGCTCTTGAAACTGCTTGCTCCAGCGCTTTCGTTTACCGCCGAAGAGGCTTACGCCGTCTTCAATCCGGAAAACAAAGGCACGATCTTCGTTGAACGCTATGCCGAGCTGCCGAATGTTAAGGAAGGTGTTGAACTGCTCAACAAGTGGTCCATCATCCGAGATCTTCGTTCGAACGTTCAGATGGAAATCGAACGTCAGCGTGAAAAAGGTCTGATCGGTTCTTCTCTGCAGGCTGAAGTTTCTCTGAAGCTGCCGCAGGAAGAATACGACCTGATCAAGGGTTTGGGAGACGAAGCTGCTTTCGTTATGATTACCAGCAAAGTCACACTTGACGGCGTCAGCCCTGAGCGCGTCATTACGGTAAAACCCAGCGAAGCCAAGAAGTGCGAACGCTGCTGGCAGTACAAGGAAAGCGTCGGTGAGGATAAAAACTATCCGACACTGTGCTGCCGCTGCGTCGGCAACCTCTTCGGCACGCCTGAAACCAGACGCTTTGCCTAATGAGAAAAACTGTCTCTTCCGTTAGACAGTGGAACTGGCCGGCCCTTTTGGGCTGGCTGGTTTTTGCACTGGCATTAACCGGTTTCGATCAGTGGACCAAAAACTGGATTCAGCATCGCCTCATTACCGGTGATGTCGATCGAATCACGGATTTCTTCAATTTAGTCGTCGCGTACAACAGCGGGGCAGCTTTTTCCTTCTTAGCCGATGCCGGCGGCTGGCAGCGTCCGCTTTTTGCCGGACTTGCCATCGTTGTGAGCTTGGTGATCTGCGTGATCATTGCCCGCAACAGCTCCCGCAAATTTCTTTGTCTGGGTCTTGCTCTGGTTCTTTCCGGTGCGCTCGGCAACGCCTGGGACCGATTCACTATCGGTGTGGTCGTAGACTTTTTAGACTTCCATGTAGGCTCCTACCATTGGCCGGCTTTCAATGTCGCCGATATCTGCATTTGCTGCGGCGCCGGCATTGTCGTCCTGGCTGAGTTCTTCGGAAAGAAGAATTAATCGGAGATTGAAAATGTCTCTTCAGGGAAAACATATCCTTTTAGGCGTCACAGGCGGTATCGCCGCATACAAAGCCTGTGAACTTCTCCGTCTGCTCGTGAAAGCCGGCGCCGATGTTGAGGTCATGATGACCAAAGCGGCTGCGCAGTTTGTTGGGCCGCTGACGTTTGAGACACTCAGCGGGAAGCCGGTCGCCGAGGATATGTGGGATCCTAAAATGCGGCTTCCGCATATTTCTCTTCGCAAGAATAAGGATCTTATCGTCGTCGCTCCGGCAACGGCCAATATCATCGCGAAAGCAGCTAACGGTATTGCCGACGACTTGGTTTCCAGCACCTTGCTTGCACGGGAGTGTCCGCTGATGCTTTGCCCGGCTATGAACGTGCAGATGTGGAGAAATCCGGCGACGGTTCGAAACGTTCGAACCCTAAAAGGGGATGGCGTTCTGTTTTCCGGTCCGGAAGCCGGCAACCAGGCCTGCGGAGATGTCGGTGAGGGACGTCTGCGGGAACCGGCACAAATTCTGGAAGATGTTGAAGCCTTTTTTACACCTTCGATCCTTTCCGGAAAGAAAGTCCTAATGACTGCGGGCCCGACATTTGAGCCTTTTGATCCGGTTCGAGGGATCACCAACGGATCTTCCGGGCGACAGGCAGCTGCTATTGCTGCCGCTGCAATTCGCGCCGGCGCCGAGGTCACGATTGTCAGCGGTCCGGTTTGCGTGTCCTACCCGGACAAAGCAGCAGTTATCCCCGTTCGGCAGGCTCAAGAGATGTTTGAGGCAGTCAAAAAAGAACTGGCTGAACACACGCCCGATACCTTTATCGGCGTCGCTGCGGTAGGCGACTGGCATCCGGTCGAATACTCGGAAAGCAAACTCAAGAAGGAAAAAGGTCAGGATACATTAACGATCAAGCTTATTAAAAATCCCGACATTCTTTCTTATGTCGGTCATTCAGGCATCTGCTCTGTCGTTATCGGGTTTGCCGCAGAGACGGACAATCTTGCTGAAAACGCGCGCAAGAAGCTTGACTGTAAAGCGGCGGATATGATTGTCGTCAATCCGGCGTCTGCGATCGGAAGTACCCAAAATCAGGCTTCTTTTGTCACCAAAAACGGAATCGAGGCCAAAGAGCTCAGTTCTAAAGCCGAACTTGCCGAAGAGATTATTGAAGCCCTTGCCGACCTTCTTAAAAAGAGAGTGATTTAATCCTATGAAACTTCAAATTAAGATTTTGGATCCGAAGATCCGCGAAAAAATGCCAAGCTACGCTTCGCTCGGCTCTGCCGGATTAGATCTTCGTGCCGTGATGGATGAACCGCTGGTCCTCCAGCCCGGTGAAACCAAGCTCATCAAAACCGGACTTGCGATCTACATCGGCGATCCCGGTTATGCAGCTTTAATCCTCCCTCGTTCGGGTCTCGGTCATAAACACGGCATAGTGCTCGGCAACTTAGTCGGACTTATTGACTCGGACTACCAGGGCGAATTAATGGTCTCCTGCTGGAACCGTTCTCAGACACCCTTCACCATCGAGCCAATGGAACGAATTGCCCAGCTAGTTATTGTCCCAGTCGTTCAGCCGACTTTTGAAGTGGTCGACGAATTGGTCGCCACGGAACGCGGAACCGGCGGTTTCGGTTCTTCAGGTCGTCATTAAGACCAAAAACAAACTTATCCAGCCGGCTGAAATGTCGGCTTTTTTGTCTCCTTAGCGAGCATCGTCAACGTGTCAATTTCAGTTAATGCACGGGTAAAATTTTTACAATTCTTACAGATTCGGCTATTACTTGTGGTGTAACTGCAACGTTTTTTACGAAAGAGGAAAAATTTCAATCTTGATAATATAAGCACTCTGCCCCGAGAAAACCGCCTTTATAAGAGAAAATACAATAAGTTACCCTCCTTTGCTGTAATTTGTATTTCTTTTATATGCGAAATTTACTAATTGACATTTATTTACAATCCCATAAGAATGTAACAGTCACTCGTCTTGCTCACAGAGTTCGACAATCGTTTTTAGTATTAGGCGCGTGAGAGTAATGGACATCGCCGTCAGTTTTTTGGAGAAGTTTAAATATGGCAACAGGAACCGTGAAATGGTTTAACGACGCTAAGGGATATGGATTTATCACTCCCGATGACGGCGGCGAAGATCTTTTCGCCCATTTCTCTGCAATTAAAATGGATGGTTTCAAGACGTTGAAACAAGGCCAGCGTGTCACATTCGACCTGAAAGAAGGCGAAAAAGGCAAACAGGCTGACAACATCAAACCGGCCTAATAAAATTCGTTTTTGATTAAACGAAGGGAGCTCTCAGAGCTCCTTTATTTTTCCGCTTTTATCATGACACCGAATATCAGAATTGCCCTCTTCTCCGCTGCTTTTGTACTTCTCTCGAGCGTGCAATATGCTTGCGCAGCCGATACGCTCAAACTCATGGTGGAAGGCATCACGGTTCCTGTCGAAGTTGCCGCCGACAACGCCAGCCGGGAAAAAGGTCTGATGTTCCGCAAACATCTGCCGGAAAATTCCGGAATGCTCTTCGTCATGGACCGCAGCGACGCTGTCTGCATGTGGATGAAAAACACCCTCATCCCGCTTTCCGTTGCCTTCATCGATAAAGACGGCTTCATTATTAATATTGAGGAAATGAAGCCGCTGACACTTGATATCCACTGCAGCAAAGCGAAAGCGTTTTACGCACTGGAAATGAACGAATCTTGGTTTGAGAAAAATCATGTCAAACCCGGAGACAAGATCTCTCGCCTTCCCCAGCTGCGCCAAACAAATTAAAAAGCCGGAACAAACCTATTGTCTGCTCCGGCCGTGGTTCGGCTTATTCACCGAACCTCCCTCCTGAGAAATTACTGCATCTTGGCGAAGTTTTCGCCGGCAATCATACCGAATGTCAAAGCATCGATAACTGCCACGGTTCCCAAACGAGATGCGCCGTGCACACCGCCTGCTACTTCACCGCCGGCATAGAGGCCAGGGATCGGTTTGTGGGTGTTGGCAGAAATGACTTCTGCGTTTTCATTGATCATCACGCCGCCCATGGTGTGGTGAATCTTCGGGCTGACTTCAATGCCGTAGAACGGAGCCTTGGAAACATCGAGCCCCTTGTTGAACGTAAGGATGCGGTGGAAGTCTTTGTCATCGTTGGCTTTAACGTAGCCGTTGAATTTAGTGACTTCGTCCAGAAGGGCCTGTTGGGGGATACCAAAGGCATCAGCCAGCTGTTCGAGTGTGTCAAACTTCTTAACCGTACCCATTTCCAAAGGAAGCTTAACGAAGGACGGGTTGATCGCTTTAACAATGGCGTCGTCGCAGATCGCAATCGGATAGTTTTCGTCGGTGCCGATGACTTTGAACAGAGCGTCGGATTTGATCTTACGGCCGGCGTGTTCGTCCATGAAGCGTTTGCCAGTCTTTCTGTCAACGACCAGGCCTAAGTCCATGCAGGCGTGGTTGGTGAAGTTAACAGAGACACCGAAACCTTTTTCACGCGGGTTGCAGTACGGAAGGAACTGCAGCCAGCAAAGCTGAACAGGCTGAGCGCCGATGCCCAAAGCTTTGATCAGCACGCCGGCAGTAGCACCCGGCTGGTTCGTGGAGTCTGTGGTCGGAACAACGCGGGGATCCTGAGCCTGACGGAAGAAGATGTCGCGGGAGAAACCGCCGGCAGCCAGCATCACGCCGTTCTTTGCTTTAACAGTAGCGGGACGGCCGCTCTTGTTTTCAATATCGTCGCTCTGCAGTTTAGAGTCGAAGCGATAGCCTTTACGATAGGTCACACCGACGACTCGGCCGTTTTCGTCCAGGATGAAATCATCGAACTTGGCACGCGTCATGATCTTGACGTTGGGGAGCTTCTTGAGTTCATTATGCATCGGAATGATGTATCCGGATCCGGTGCCGGCCTTGATTTCATAAGAACGAGGAACGGAGTGACCGGCTTCGAAGAGCATCTTGTTGGGGACGAATTCGCAGCCACAGTCCACAACCATCTTGATGGTGTCATTGCAGCGGTCGGCGATCGTGCCGAGCAGGTTCGGGTAGTTAATACCCAGACCGTCTTTCAAGCAGTCGGCAATGAAGAGTTCCTTGCTGTCTTTGATGCCTTGGGCAGCCTGGACGGGGTTGACCGGGCAAGCGACGTTGCCGCCGCAGATTGCGGAGTTGCCGCCGACAGTCGGCATTTTTTCGAGGATCAGAACTTTCTTGCCTGCCTGGCCGGCTTTCAGTGCGCAGGCCATGCCGGCAAAACCGGAACCGATAATGACGACGTCATATTCGTCATCAAATTTAGCAACGGAAGAAGCAGGGACTCCGGCGTGTGCGGCAGCGGTGGAAGTAATGGCAGCAGCGGCTGCACCTGCAAGTTTAAGGAAGTCACGGCGATTGGTACTCATCTTATTTTCTCCGAAAGGATTTAAAGGAATTTTGTTTTGAAACCGTGGATCATTTGATCCGATGAGCACAGTCTAGGAAAGTTCAAAAAAGTCGAATATGTACTTTGGTACATGTACCTTGGTACAGATTGAAAAGCGAAGAGCGACCTTCAATAATAGAAAAAACGAAATCGCAAAACATCGGAAATTTAAAAATCCCTATCGGAGAAGATTATGAAAAAAACAGCATCTCTACTGGTTGTTCTTGCTGCCCTCTTCACGATGTCCTCGACCTTTTCTGCCGAGGCTCCGAAGTTCGGCGCCGATCGCCACGTTGCTCGCGGCATGGCCTGCGCTTCCTGTCACGGTCCGGACGGAAAAAGTCCTGAATATCCTGATCAGGAAACCTGTCTGAAGTGCCATCAAAAAGACGCTCTGATCGAAAAGACCAAAGCTATCGGCCCGGTAAATCCGCATAAAGCTCCGCATAACGGCGAATGCACCTTATGCCATCTGCAGCATGAAGCACCCGTGAACTACTGCGCCGAATGTCATCCGCAGTTCAAGTTCAATCCTAATTAACGGAACCTATTTGATTTCTCCTTGGTTTGTAGAAGCGAAGGCCGGACATTAAGTCCGGCCCCGCTTTCTTTTTTGTCTTCATCCCGTGTGTTTACGGGACGAAATCGTCAAACGATTATTTGTAGTTCTTTGCAGCGAAATCCCAGTTCACAAGATGCTGCAGGAACGTCTGAACAAAGGTGACGCGCATATTGTAGTAATCAAGATAATATGCATGTTCCCAAACGTCGCAGGTGATCAGAGGAGAGTCTGTTCCGGTGATCGGTGTGCCGGCGTTGCTCGTATTGACGATATCAAGTGTGCCGTCTTCTTTTTCAACCAGCCAGGTCCAGCCGGAACCGAAGTTACCGACGGCGCTCTTTGTGAAGGCATCTGCAAAGGCGTCGTAGCTGCCCCATTTGGCGTTAATCTGCGATGCGATCACGTCTGTGGGCTGACCGCCGCCGTTCGGCTTTAAGCTATTCCAGAAGAATGTGTGGTTGTAGCACTGAGCCGCATTGTTAAAAATCGGGCCGCTCTGTGTCGTACGAATAATTTCTTCCAAAGGCATCGTTTCATAGTCCGTGCCTTTGATGAGGTTATTCAGTGTGTCGTTGTAAGCTTTGTTGTGCTTGCCGTAGTGATAGGAAAGTGTCTTGGAGCTCATATACGGTTCAAGAGCGTCCATTGCAAAAGGAAGCGGGGGTACTGTAAATGCCATAGCTTTAATCTCCTTAATTCTTGTGCAGACCATTATGGTATGCAGACACCCTTAGTCCTTCTTTATCTCCCCAACTCGAGCAACAAAAGCTCCGTCCTTCATCATAACCTCAATATCCGTACCTTCCTTCAGCTCACTGACGGACATCACAGGCTTGCCGCCGCGATAGATAAAGGCGCTGTTGCCGCGGATTTGCTTCGAAGGATCCAGCAGCTCCCAGACCTGCTCCAGACTGCGCAGACGAATTGTGTCCCTTTCAAACTTTTGGATCAGGCTGCTGCGCACGGTATTGCATGCCGCATTCAAAGGCCTACGGTCCAATTTCGGACGAGATCTCTTCAACCAGGAAGACTCTTTCAGAAGTACCTTTCGGTTGGCAGCGATCGTTGACTGTACAACCCCGGAGATCATTGCAAAGAGTTCATTGCACCTTGAACCCTGAGATGCAAAGGCATATGTCATCTGAGGTGCTGCTAACCGGAGTGCGTCACCTGCCGAACGGATTTTTACGTCCATCTCAGCCTGGAGATTTTCTTCTGCGACTCCTAGTTCTGCCCTATTCATTCTCAGACATGCACTTTGCGCCGTGTTTATGGAGCTGAAAATCAAATCGATTCGGCTTCTCATCGCAGCAGTATCCAGCCTTAGGATCGGAAAGGTCGCTTGGAGTCTTTTTTCATAAGGTTCGATGAATCGGCTCGGAGAAATAAAGTAGCGAGCGGCAAATTTTTCTCGTTCAAGCGAGGAAGAGAGAAAGTTCTGCATATCCAGCTGAAGTCTGGATTTCAAAGAGTTCAGATTTTGGCGATAGTAGCCGAGCACAGGACGCTGAAGATGAGAGACTGCGGAGAGGCGATGGCGGAACGTTTCTAAAAAAGCTTGAGGATTTTCAAAAGGACGCGATTCATTTTCCACATCTTGAAGCGCCCGATTGAATTGGTTCTCGAATGAGCGATGCAGAAGAACCCAGGCCGAATCTATTTCCCAAAACAAAACAGATTGTTTTTCCGCGGCTGCCTCGGCCGCTCCGGTCGGAGTCGGCGCACGAAAATCCGCAGCAAAATCCGCAATAGTTGTATCGGTCTCATGACCGATGCCGGAAATAATCGGAATATGACTATTGACGATCGCCTCAGCGACGATCTTCTCATTAAAACACCATAAGTCCTCGAGAGATCCGCCCCCCCGCACCAGAAGCAAAACATCTGCTTTGTTGTCCTGGTTCGCTTTATTGATTCTCTGAGCGATCTCGGCTTCGGCACCCTTTCCCTGGACGGCCGTGTGATAAAGGAGGACTCTAACGTAAGGTGCACGCGCCCTCAGACGATTCATAACGTCCTGCAGTGCGGCGCCCGTTCTGCTGGTGATAATTCCGATCGTACGAGGCACCCGAGGGATCGCTTTCTTTCGGCTTTGATCGAACCAGCCTAAGGCTGTCAACTCATTTTTTAAACGAAGGAAAAGTTCATAGAGTTTTCCCTCCCCGGCAGCTTCAATCTTCGAACAAATAAATGTTAATTTCCCGCTTCCGGGATAAAGATTCGGTTTTCCTGTGACTCGAACTTTGTCGCCAACCTTGAAGACACCGCGCACGGAGTAAAGTTTCCCCCGAAACATCGCGCAGGAAAGAACCGCTTCTTCGTCTTTAATTGAAAAATACCAGTGTCCGCTCGAGGCTTTTGTTGAAGTTGAGATCTCCCCTTCAACAGCCACTGATTCAAACTGCTCAAATGACAAATTAACGATGTCAACAAACTGCGTGACAGAGAAGGCTTTATCGGTCATTTTATTGTTCACGTGCTAAATACAAGGAGCGAGTGAGATTGCAAAATTTCCTTTTGCTTCACAAGTTACTCACAATTTTATTCACATTTTCAACAATCCGAATTTGAAGAACAAAAATTTTTCTTTTTAATGAGAGAAATTATTAATTTATTGATTTAAAAGAAATTTATTTTGTTAAATTACCTCCCTGGCAATTCTTTTTTGCTTTTTCGCTGCCAAATCAAGTCACTTCTCACCGAGTTATTCACAAAGTTATTAACAATGAAAGGACCTCTAAATTTCATAACTTCTTGAGTACTCGGCAAATAATTATTTTGTGTTTTGCCCAAAATACTATTGACTTTTGAAGTAAAGGTTTTACCTAGGTTTTGTAACTTTCAGATGCAGATCGACACGTTAGGAAGCCTACGCTGAATTAATGAGTTATCGGCAGTTTTTACCGCTATCACGTTAAAATAATCTTTTATTTTTTGCTTCACGGCAATGCAAGTACAACTAGAAACGTTTCTGCATAAACAGTGGGATCGCAAAGGACTGATATCCTGGCTGCTTCTGCCCGCTTCTGCGGTTTTTCTCTCCATGGCAGCCTCGCGGCGTCGCAAAACCGTGCCTGTTAAAGTCGGAGTGCCTGTCGTAGTCGTCGGCAATATTTATGTCGGAGGAACCGGAAAAACTCCGGTCACCATCGCTTTAGTCAAAGATCTGAAAGAACGCGGCTGGAATCCCGGTGTTATCTCCCGCGGCTACCGCGGCAAAGCAGAGTCTCCGGTTGAAGTTCGCCTCGACAGCAATCCTGATATCGTCGGCGATGAACCTTTGCTGATTAAAAAGGCTACGGATGCCCCGACGTTTGTTTGTCCGAAACGTGTTGAAGCCGCTGAAGCTTTACTGAAAGCCTACCCGACTGTCAATGTCATCATCAGCGACGACGGACTTCAGCATTATTCACTCCATCGAGATGTCGAATTAGCCGTCGTCGGAGCCCGCGGTTTAGGAAACGGCTGGGTTCTTCCGGCCGGTCCGCTGCGTGAACCGCCGTCCCGTCTCGATGAAGTCGACGCGATTGTATTGAACGCCACAGAAGATATCGTGACGTCTTCTACTCCGCGCTACGTTGCGACAAGCGGATTCACAAACGCAGTCAATTACGCCACCGGCGAAATCGTTTCTTTGGATACGCTTTCGAGAATGCAGTTTAAAAAGGGTTTGAAGGCCGTCGCGATGGCGGGTATTGCCGTCCCGGAAAGATTCTTCTCCATGCTGAAGGCTCATGGATTGGAAGTGCGCCCGATTGCTCTTCCGGACCATTACGACTATTCCAAGAATCCTTTTAAAGACTGCGAAGCCGACCTCATCTTTATCACGGAAAAAGATGCCGTCAAATGTCGTAAACACGCCGATTTGAAAAACGACGAGCGCATTTTTGTGGTTCCGCTGGAAACCAAGCTCGATAAATTCTTGGTTGATTTTGTCGAGAAGAAAATCACCGCTGCAGCTAAAAAGAGCAAAGAAGCTGCTCAGCAACTCTAAACGGAATGCTTATGGACGCAAAAATCACTGAAATCTTAGTTTGCCCTCTCTGTAAGGGTTCGCTACTTTGGAACGAAAAGAAAAAAGAATTTTACTGCCGTTCCGACATGAAGGCCTTCCCCGTCATTGACGGCATCCCCTGCATGGTCCCGACTGAAGCTCGAGAAATGAAGGAAGAAGAAATCGAGGAACTGGACAAAAAATGAGCTTTACCGTCATTATTCCTGCTCGCTTAGCCAGCACCCGTCTGCCCAATAAACCCATTGCCGACATCTGCGGAAAGCCGATGATCGTGCGCGTTGCCGAACAGGCTTTAAAAAGCGGCGCCTCCCGTGTGATCTGCGCGGTTGACGATGAACTGATTCTCAAAGCCTGTGAAGCCAACGGCATCGAAGCCTGTTTAACGCGTAAAGATCATACCTGCGGCACCGACCGCCTCTGCGAAGCGGCCGAAGTCTGCAAAATCCCCGATGATGAAATCATCGTGAACGTCCAAGGGGACGAACCCCTAATTCCTCCGAAAGTCATCAAGAATGTTGCAGAACTTCTGATGAACCGCTCGGACTGCAGCATGGGAACGGCTGCCATTCGTATTCATTCGGCGGAAGAATTCTTTAATCCCAACGTTGTGAAAGTCGTTGCCGACAAAAACGGCTCGGCGCTGTATTTCAGCCGCGCACCGATTCCCTGGGATCGCGACGGCTTCGCAAAAGACCGCAACGCGCTCCCGAGGGATCTCGGCCTGCGCCATGTCGGTATTTATAGTTACCGCTGCGCCTTCCTGAAAGCTTATCCTCAGCTTCCGAAATCGGATCTGGAAAGCTGGGAAAGTCTGGAGCAGCTTCGCGCACTTTACAACGGCTACAAGATCGCTGTAGACATTTTCGAGGAAGAAATTCCTCCCGGCGTGGACACGCTCGCAGATCTGGAAGCCGTACGCGCTTACTTACAGAAAAAATAACTCGAGTTTTATTTTCGAAGATCAAGCGGTTGCTGGGTTTTCATCCATTCGGACAGCTTGAAATTACGGGCAATAAGGCACAAAATTTAAATTTACATTCTCAATTATTAAAGGAGCCATTCATGCGCTTAATTCTTCTCGGAGCTCCCGGTGCCGGTAAAGGTACGCAAGCAGCCCGTATTTGTGAACATTACGGGATCCCTCAGATTTCTACGGGTGACATGCTCAGAGCTGCAGTGAAGGCCGGAACTCCTCTCGGTTTAGCTGCCAAGAAGATTATGGATGCAGGTGAACTGGTCAGCGATGACATCATCATCGGCCTGGTCAAAGAAAGATTGGAAAAACCGGACTGCAAGAACGGTTTCCTCTTTGACGGCTTCCCTCGCACAATTCCTCAAGCCGAAGCTTTGGTTAAAGCCGGTATTCCCATCGATGACGTTGTTGAAATCGCCGTTCCCGACGAGGTCATTCTTGAACGTATGAGCGGCCGCAGAGTGCACGTTGCTTCGGGCCGTACTTACCATGTTAAATTCAATCCTCCTAAGGTTGAAGGTGTTGACGACGTGACCGGCGAACCTCTGATTCAGCGTCCGGACGACAAGGAAGAGACCGTTAAGAAGCGTCTTGAGGTCTATCACACTCAGACTGAAGCACTGGTCGGTTTCTACCAGAGCCTGGTTGCTAAGGGCGACAGCAAGACAAAATACATCAAGATCGACGGCGTCGGCGACGTCAATGAAGTCAGCCGCCGTATTTTCGATGCGCTTGATAGATAATTTTTAGCTCTATTTAATGATTATTTGGCATCCGCCTTCGGGCGGAGCGCCAATTTTTGTTTCTTGCGGACGATGAAAAAACACATTCTTGTTACCGGCGGCACCGGCTACATCGGCTCCCACATGGTTGTGCGCCTGATCGAAGCCGGCATGGAGCCGATCATTTTCGATAACTTCAGCAATTCCAAGCCTGCCGTCGTAGACCGCATTGAGATGATCACCGGAAAACGTCCGACACTGGTACGCGGTGACATCCGTGACGAAAAGGCTTTAGAGAAGCTGTTCACGGATTATCCGATTGATGCCGTCATTAACTTTGCCGGCCGTAAGGCCGTCGGCGAGTCAGAAACCGATCCTTTGCTTTACTTTTCTTATAACGTCGAAGGAACTATTGTTCTGCTTCGCGTCATGAAGAAGTTCGGTGTTAAAGAGTTTGTTTTTTCCTCTTCCGCCACCGTTTACGGCGATCCTGGCTACGATGAATTTGATGAGAACACTCCGCTTGCTCCGATCAACAACTACGGTCTGAGCAAATGGATGATTGAAGAAGTTCTTCGCAAGACTTTCAAAGCCGAGCCTGATTGGTCAATCGCCATCCTTCGTTATTTCAATCCGGTCGGCGCACACGAATCCGGCTTAATCGGTGAAGATCCGAACGGCATTCCGAACAATCTGATGCCTTTCATTTCCCAAGTTGCCGTCGGCAGACGCGCTTCTTTGAAAGTTTTCGGAAATGACTACCCGACTCGCGACGGCACCGGCGCCCGCGACTATATCCACGTACAGGATCTTGTTGAAGGACATTTAGACGCTCTGAGAGTTTTAGACGGCAAACCGCAGCTGCTGACTGTTAACCTCGGCACCGGCGGCAACACAACTGTGCTCGAGCTCGTTAAAGCGTTTGAGAAAGCCAGCGGAAAACATATTCCTTACGAGATCTGCCCTCGTCGTGCCGGCGACAAGGCTGCCTATTGGACCAACCCCGAGCTTGCCAAGAAGCTTCTCGGCTGGACGGCTAAGCGCGGCATCGAGAAGATGTGTGAAGATACCTGGCGCTGGCAGCAGATGAATCCGGAAGGGTATCCGGACTAATCCGGTTAAGACTTGATGAGGCTCGCATTTGCAGGCCTTTTCTTTTCACTCCTAAAAAGAAAGGGGATGTTGCAAAAGTCCTGAGAAGGACGGTTAGCGCATCCTCTTTCTTCTATACCCTCTTTTGGCTATTTCATTTGGTTGTAAATTCTTTCGCTTT
>OGGX01000635.1_pt1 | contig 19086 bp, 17 predicted proteins | sample 1571331 | NCBI WGS metagenome assembly OGGX01 (sample SAMEA2582056, study PRJEB24529) | metagenome | biome: Human gut stool | place: China | collected 2011
CTCCTGACATACATTTTTAACTTCAACGAGTGTCTCAGATGTTTCCATTTATGCTTCCTCCTGTTCTTTTTTCTTTAACAGTGGGAAGTGACATGCAGCCATATGGCCCGGTCCCACTTCCTGCATCTGCGGCTTTTCATGGCGGCAGATCTCCTGGCAGTATTTGCATCTTGGTGCAAAATAACAGCCTTCCGGCAGCTCAAACATATTTGGAACCATACCGGGAATATAGTCCAGACGGTCTCTGTCCTCATACAGCTTTGGAATGGAATTTAAAAGTCCCTCAGTGTATGGATGTGCATTATGATAAATAATATCCTCTGTCTTTCCGGTCTCTACCAGTTTTCCGCAGTACATAACATTGATCTTGTCAACCATCTGGGATACAACTGCCAGGTCATGAGTGATCAGCATCAGAGATGTATTATGCTCCTTCACCAGCTTTTTCATAAGCTTTAATATCTGTTCCTGAATGGTAACATCCAGGGCAGTAGTAGGCTCATCTGCAATCAGCAGCTTCGGGTTGGTAGCCAGTGCAATGGCAATGATAACACGCTGGCGCATACCGCCGGACATCTGGTGGGGATATTCATAAGCACGGGCCTGTGGATTGGCAATACCAACGGCCTGCATCATTTTAATGGCTTCTTCCATGGCTTCTTTTTTCTTCATTCCCCGGTGAAGACGTAAGGACTCTGCGATCTGCTTTCCGCAGCGGATGATAGGGTTTAAAGAAGTCATAGGTTCCTGGAAGATCATGGAGATCTCCTTGCCCCGGATTTTTTGCAGCTCCCGCTGGCTCATTTTGGCGATGTCCGCCCCCTTGTAGCGGATTTCGCCGCCGGTGATCCGGCCGGGCTGCTTCAGCAGGCCCAGGATGGAGCGGAGGGTCTGGCTCTTGCCGCAGCCCGACTCGCCCACCAGGCCGAAGGTCTCCCCCTGGAAGACCTGGAAGGAGACGCCGTCCACGGCGCGGACGGTCTCCCGCTTGCTGGGGAAGGCCACGTGGAGGTCACTGACTTCAAGTAGTTTTTCCATGCCGGGCTCACCGTCCTTTCGTGCGCAGGAAGTCGGTCAGGCCGTCCCCCAGCAGGGAGAAGCCGACGCCGCTGACGGCCAGGAACAGGCCGGGGAACAGGGTGGGCCACCAGGCGAAGGTGATGAAGTTTCGGCCCTCGTTGAGGATGGAGCCCCACTCCGGTGTGGGGGGTGAAACACCCAGGCCCAGAAAGCTCATGGACGCGCCCGTGAGCATGCACATGACCACGTCGGAGGCGGCGAAGACCACCGCCGAGCTGATGACGTTGGGCAGCAGGTGGCGGAACAGAATCCGGGCGTCGGAGAAGCCGGCCACCCGCGCGGCCTGGATGAACTCAGAGTCCTTGAGCACCAGCACCTCGCTGCGCACCAGCTTGGCGTAGCTCATCCACCCCACCAGCCACAGGGCGATGAACAGGTTGATCAGTCCCTGGCCCAGGATGGCCATGATGGTGATGACCAGAATGGTGAAGGGGAAGGCCATCATGATATCGGTGATGCGCATGAGCAGGCTGTCCAGGAAGCCGCCGTAGTAGCCGGCCAGCAGTCCGATCATGCCGCCCACCAGAAAGGGAATCACCACGCCCAGCACGCCGATGAGCAGATCGATGCGGGTACCCCAGATGACGCGGGAGAAGATGTCGCGACCGTAGAAGTCCGTACCGAACCAGTGGGCCGCACTGGGGGCCTGGTTGGACACGGTGACGTCGGTGGCGATGGGATCGTAGGGGGCGATGAACTGGGGGAACAGGGCCATGAGGATGACCACCAGCACAATCAGCAGGCCGATCACGAAAGAGGGCTTGGCCAGCCACGCCGGCATGGAGCGCTTCTGCTCCAGCGGACTGACGCCGTGATAACGTTTCATTCGTACACCCCTTTCTACAGATTGACCCGGGGATCCAGGAAGGAATAGAGGATATCGGTGATCAGATTGATGACCAGCACCAGCACCGCAAAGAGCAGCACCACATACTGCACCACCGCATAGTCCCGGCCGAAGATGGCGTCGCTGGCCAGCTTGCCGATGCCGGGTACGGAGAACACCGTCTCGATGATGACTGAGCCGCCCAGCATGGCCGCCATGCGCATACTCAGAAGGGTGACGGTGGAGATCATGGCGTTGCGCATCACGTGGCGGGTACGTACCTCACCGCTGGTAATGCCCTTGCTGCGGGCAAAGTCCACATAATCCATGCGGGTGATATCCACCACCGAGTTGCGGGTGTTGCGCAGCAGCAGGGCGGAGGTCATGAGGGACTGGGTGACGGCGGGCAGGATCAGGCAGCGGAACTGTCCCAGAAGGGTGTCCGACCAGCCGCCGGCCGGCAGCCATTTCAGCTTCAGGGCAAAGACGATCATCAGCAGCAGGCCCACCCAGAAGGAGGGCATGGAGATGGCCACCAGGGAGGTGGTGCGCACCACCTGGTCGCCCAGGCGGTCCTTGTGGACGCCGGCAAAATAGCCCAGGGGCAGGCTGATGACCAGAGAGATCACCGTGCTCATCAGGGTCAGCGCCAGGGTCACCGGAAAGCGGGAGGCCAGAAGCTCGGACACCGGCATCTGGTAGGTGAAGGAGTTGCCGAAGTCCAGAGTGAAAATCTGCTTCAAGAACAGGAGGTACTGGGTGAGCAGGGGCTCATTCAGGCCCAGCTTCTCCGTCAGGGCGGCCACAGCCTCCTCTGTGGCCTTCTCGCCCAGAATCAGGCGGGCTGGCTCACCGGGGATGAAGCGGATGATGGAAAACACCAGGATGGTGACCACAAACAGAACCGGAATCATCTGAAGGATCCGTTTGAGGATGTAGTTGAGTCGATTCAAGAAGTTACACCTGCCTCTGTCAGTTCGTGGGACCGCGCGTCCCGTTCCCGGGGAACTGCGGAACGCCTTGTCCACGGGGAAGCCGCACCTTCCCCATGGACAGAGCGTCCCGCAAAAAGAGCCGGGGGATGGAGCCGTATGCTCCACCCCCCGCGGCTGGGGCCCCGCCGTCCGGGCGAACGGGAGGGCGCGGCTCAGTTGGCCTTGGTCCAGTACATGGCCTGGTACACGTAGAAGGGGTTGACCTGCAGGCCGTCTACCTTGGCGGAGCGGGCGAAGGCGAAGTCATTCCGGTACAGGGGGATGACGTTGGCGTTGTCATACACCTGCTGCTGAATGTCGCGGTACATCTCCACGCGCTTATCGTGGTCCATCTCCGTCTGGGCGGCCATGTAGAGGGCGTCCAGCTCCTCGTCGTTCAGGCCGGTGTAGAAGCACTGGGCCTGATCGTAGTCCACGGTCCAGCCCACCACGCCGGAGGGATCCTGGTAGTCGTCCACCCACTGGAGAATGGTGGCCTGGTGGCTCTGAGAGCTGTACTTGTCGGTCAGGGTGGCGGACTCCAGAAGCTCGATGTTGCAGGAGAAGCCGGCCTGGTCCACCTCGGACTTGATGAGGGTGGCAATCTGCTCATAGAAGGTGGAGCCGGTGCGGATGGACAGGGTAAACTCCACGGGCTCGGTGTAGCCGGCATCGGCCAGCATCTGCTTGGCGGTGTCGGGAGCGTACTCGGTCACCTGCAGATCGGTGTTGCACCAGTCGCCCTGGGTCTCGGAGACAATGGCGGCCACAGGGGTGCCGTACTCGCCGGCGATGGCGCTGGCCAGCTCGGACTTGTTCAGCGCGTAATACAGGGCCTGGCGCACCTTGACATCGTCAAAGGGAGGCTTCGTGGTGTTGACGGTCAGATAGTAGATCTGGGTGGAGGGGAAGATGTCCAGCGCCAGGGCCTCGTTGCTCTCCACGCCCTGGGCGAGAGAGAAGGGGAAGGTGGGGGCCACGTCGATCTGGCCGGACTGGAGCTGCATCAGGCGGGTGTTGTCGTCGGCGATCAGGACGTACTTGATCTCCTTGGTCTTGGGCATGCCCTCCACGCGGTAGTAGGGGTTGGCCTCCAGAGTCAGGCTGCTGCCCTGGGTCCAGTCCTTCAGCATGTAGGGGCCGGTGCCGACCGGGTTCTTCAGGTACTCCTCGTCGCTCATGCTCTCGGCATAGGACTGGTCGCCCAGCACCATGTTGAAGCAGCCCAGCTCGGCCAGAAAGGCGGCGTTGGGTTCGGTGAGGGTGATGACCACCTGCTCGTCGGTGGCCTCCACGGTGTCGATGGCCTCGGCGATATAGCGGTAGTTGGAGGTTTCGTAGTCGCGGGCGCGGTAGAAGGACCAGACCCAGTCGCTGGGCTCCACATCCTCGCCGTTGGAGAACTTGACGCCCTGCACCAGATTGAAGGTATAGGTCAGGCCGTCGTCGCTGATGGTCCAGTCGGTGGCCAGGACGGGCTCGATGGAGCCGTCGTCGCCGGTGCGGACCAGGCCCTCGAAAATCTGCTGGGACACCTGAACCTCGGCAGGGCCCATACCGGGGGCATTGGGCTCAATGTACTTGGGCTCGGCGGTAATGCCGACCACGATCTGGTCGGCGTAGGATGTCGGCTCTGCGGTGGTGCCGGGGGTAGGGGACGCGGTGCCGGTGGCGTCCCCATTTCCGCTGCCGCCAGAGCAGGCGGCCAGGCCCAGGCCCATCACCGCGGCAAGAGACAGGGCCGTCAGTTTCCGTGCGGTAGGATTCATGCATACTCCTCCTTACTAATGTTTTCTACTACAGCGTTTACTGTAGTAAGATAAACTAAATTATAGCAAATGCTTTTGTCAATTGCAACTGTTTTTCGCGACGGATCGCCAGGCAAATTGATAGAAAAATCCCCTCTTTCCATAAAAAGAGGGGATTTTGTGCAGGATTAAATTCATATTGAAGTGTTTGGGTCGGAAAAACAACTGTCAAACTTTCGGTGCAGTGTGTCACGGCAGGTCTTCTCCTCCTGGGTGGGAGCGCCACTGGTAAAGGTATAGAGCATAGCCAGGGTGTCCACCAGGCCGACCATGGAGGTAAAGGAGTTGGTCATACCCATCAGCTCCACATGGCAGAGCAGGGTAGTCTGGGCGCAGCGGGCCACGGGGGAATCGGGCCGGTCCGTAAGGGCTGCCACGGGCATGCCGATGGAAGCGCAGTAGCGGGTCAGGGCGATGGTGTCGTTGCCGTACGGGGGCACGGTGATGGCAATCAGCAGCCCATCCTGGGGCGGCTGGGCGGAGAGCCGCCGGAACATATCCTGCCGGGCCTGCAGATCCAGGATGCAGCAGTCCAGCTCCAGTGAGAGCAGCCGGTGCTCCAGGTATCCGGCGGGAAAACGGCTGAAGTCATGGGCGGCGATGAAAATACGCCTGGCCCGGCGCAGGGCTTGGGTGAAGGCCAGCAGCAGCTCCACGGAGTTGCCGTCCAGGGTGCTCTGGAGGGCCTCCCGCTCGGCGCGGCAGACCCGCTGGTACAGATCCTGGGCACTGCCGCTGCCCGCCACCGCCAGCTTCAGCCGGTCTCCGGCGTTGACGCGCACGATCAGGTAGTCCTGAAGCGCCTTCTTGAGGTCCATATAGCTGCCAAGTCCCAGGCCGCGGCAGAAGTTCAGGACCGTGACCTCCGTGGTCCCGACCTGCTGGGCAAAGCTTCTGAGGGAGAGAAAGCAGCACTGCTCCGGGTAATTCAGGATAAAGTCGGAGATACGCTGCCTGGGGCGGCTGAAGGAGCCGTAATTGGCCCTGATTTGCTCCAAAATATCCATGGTGGTCCTTTCCGTGTGCAAAGATTCGGTTCGCCTGCTAGTGTACCATAGCCGGAGGAGAGCGTACAAGCACTTTTGCACCGCAGGCAGACGCGGGGCGGCCCACTCATAGGCCGCCCCGTGTTCCACTTTTACCAAAAGCCGGACGCGGCGTTACAGCAGAATCACCCCGGCGTCGCGGCAGGCCTGGATGGTCTGTTCATCCCAGACACTGGCCTGTACCTCGCCGATGTGGGCCTTGAGCCCCGCCCGACCGTGGCCGGGCGGGGACCCCACAGATTTTATCTGCGCGGGGCGAATGAATCGCCCCGGCATCAAGGTTTTGCAGAGCAAAACGCTTGGACGCGCCCAAAGGCGCGGGCCTGGGCAAAGCCCAATCGGCGTCAGAGCAGAATTACCCCGGCGTCGCGGCAGGCCTGGATGGTCTGTTCATCCCAGACACTGGCCTGCACCTCGCCGATGTGGGCCTTGCCCAGCAGGAGCATGCACAGGCGGGACTGGCCGATGCCGCCGCCGATGGTGAGGGGCAGCTTGCCCTCCAGCAGCAGCTTGTGGAAGGGAAGCTCCCGCCGTGCCTCGCACCCGGCGAGGGTGAGCTGACGGTCCAGGGCGGCGGCGTCCACCCGGATGCCCATGGAGGACAGCTCAAAAGCCCGCTCCAGCACTGGGTTCCACACCAGGATATCCCCGTTGAGGGTCCAGTCGTCGTAGTCGGGGGCCCGGCCGTCGTGTGGGCGGCCCGACTTGAGCGCGCCGCCGATGCCCATCAGGAAGGTGACGGGATGCTCTTTCACCCAGGCATCCTCCCGCTCCTTGGGGGAGCGGTCGGGCCAGAGCTCCTCCAGCTCCTGGGTGGTGACGAAGGAGACCTCCGTCCCCAGCGGAGGAAGAGCGGTGAGTTGGGGAAAGACCGAGCGCAGGGTGTGCTGGGTCTCTGCCATGGCAGAGACAATGGTGCGCACGGTTTGCCGGAGATAGTCGGCGTTCCGGTCCCGGGGGGCAATGATCTTCTCCCAGTCCCACTGATCCACATAGACGGAGTGCAGGTTGTCCAGCTCCTCGTCCCGGCGGATGGCGTTCATATCGGTGTAGAGGCCCTCACCCACGGAGAACTGGTAGCGGTAGAGGGCCATCCGCTTCCACTTGGCCAGGGAGTGGACCACCTGTGCGTCCCGCCCGGCGTCGGGAATGTCGAAGGAGACGGCCCGCTCCACGCCGTTGAGATCGTCGTTCAGGCCGGTGGAGGCCTCCACAAACAGGGGGGCGGAGACCCGGCGCAGGTGCAGCGCGCCGCCCAGCGTATCCTCAAACAGGCGCTTGAGCAGGCCAATGGCCTTTTGAGTGTCATAGAGGTTCAGACAGGGGGCGTACCCCTGTGGAATGACCGTTTGCAGCATAAAAAGGCTCCCTTTCCACGCAGTTGCGCAATACTGTACCACATTATACAGGAAAAGCGCTCCGGGGGCAAGGGAGGAAACGGGGGAAAGAAGCAATAAATATTTCTTATAGAAAAATAAATAAGTATCATTTTACCTGATGGAAATTTTACGGTATGATAGGGGAACCCATCCGAAAGAGAGGAAGTATGACATGAAGCACTGGAACGAGAGAGGGACCGGGCTGCTGCTGTGCCTGTGCATCGCCATTCCCTGCTGGATGCTGGGCCGGGCGCTCCCGGTCATCGGCGGGCCGGTGTTCGCCATCCTGGCGGGCATGGCTATCGCCCTGCTTGTCCGGGATAAGGGCCGGGCTCAGGCGGGCATCGCCTACACATCAAAAACAATCCTGCAATATGCCGTGATCCTGCTTGGCTTCGGACTGAATCTGTCGGAGGTCGCCAAGGTGGGCGTTCAGTCCCTGCCCATCATCCTGTCCACCATCACCACCTCCCTGGTGGTGTCCTTCCTTCTGCACAGGCTGCTGCATATCCCCTCCAACATCTCTACCCTGGTGGGAGTGGGCTCATCCGTCTGCGGCGGCTCCGCCATCGCGGCCACCGCCCCGGTCATCGGCGCGGACGACGAGGAGATCGCCCAGTCCATCTCGGTCATCTTCCTGTTCAATGTGGCGGCCGCCCTCCTGTTCCCCACCCTGGGCGGCCTGCTGGGTCTAGGAAACGAGGGCTTCGGACTCTTTGCCGGCACGGCGGTGAATGATACCTCCTCCGTCACGGCCGCTGCCGCGGCCTGGGACGGAATGCACCCCGGGGCCAACACCCTGGACACCGCCACCATTGTCAAGCTCACCCGCACTCTGGCCATCATCCCCATCACCCTGGCGCTGGCTCTCCGGCGCACCGCCCGGGCCAGGCGGGCAGGCGGCGCGGGGGAGGGAAGCTTCTCTCTCCGGCGGGTGTTCCCCTTCTTTCTGCTGTTCTTCATGCTGGCCTCTCTGATTACTACGGGGGCGTCCCTGGCAGGAGTGGACGCAGCGGCCTTTGCTCCTTTTAAGGAGCTGTCCAAGTTCTTCATCATCATGGCCATGGCGGCCATTGGGCTCAATACCGATCTGATCAAACTCGTTAGGACCGGCGGCAGACCCATTCTGATGGGCTTGTGCTGCTGGGCGGCCATCACGGCAGTGAGCCTGGGCATGCAGTACGCGCTGGGCCTCTGGTAAAGAAAACGCGCACCCGAATGGCTTCGGGTGCGCGTATTCAGCGGTGCTCCAGCCACAGCTTTTTTCGGGCGCGGAGCACGAAGCAGATGAGCCGAACGACCCAGTCCCCCACCATGGCCAGCCACACGCCGATGGCGCCCAGGCCGAAGTGGAGGCCCAGCAGATAGCTGCCCCCCACCCGCACCACAAGCATGGAGGTGATGGAAATGACCATGGGCACCCTCACGTCACCGGCGGCCCGCAGGGCGTTGGGCATGGTGAAGGCCAGGGGCCAAAACAGCATTGCGCAGCCGTTGTGGATGAAGATGAGCACCGCGGCGTACCACTGGGTCTCCGGCGTCAGGCTGTAGAGGCGCAGGATGAGGGGCAGACCCAGCAGCAGCGCAGCGTTGAGCCCCCAGGTACACAGGTAGGTGAGCTTGACCAGCCGCTTGGTGTAGGCGCGCACCTGATCCCAGTCTCCGGCCCCCACACACTGGCCCACCACGGTGATGAGAGCAAGGCCCAGGGCCTGGCCGGGAATGACGCCGAAATTGTCGATGTTGTTAGCCACGGCGTTGGCGGCGGTCTGGGCCGTGCCGAAGGTGGAGATCAGGCTCACCAGCAGCACCCGGCCCAGTTGAAAGAAGCTGTTTTCCAGGCTGTTGGGCACGCCGATGCGGAGAATCTGTGCCATGACCGCCGGTTCGAATCGGAAGCGGAGCAGGCCGGACACCCGCACGGGGTTGCGCCGGCCGTGGAGCAGGGCCAGCATGAGTCCGGCGGCCGCGATGCGGGACAGCAGGGAGGAGAGGGCCACGCCCGCCACACCCTGGTGGAACACGAACACAAAGACAGCGTTGCCCGCAATGTTCTGCCCGTTCATGTAGGCGGAGACGCACATGGAGGCCTTGGAGTTGCCCATGGCCCGCAGCAGGGCGGCGCAGCCGTTGTAGACGGCGATGAAGGGATAGGAGAGGGCGGAGATGACAAAGTAGGTGACGGCCCCCTCCATCACCTCCGGCTCCACTTGGCCGAACAGCAGGCCCAGCAGCCCTGCCTTGCAGAAAAGCACCAGAACCATGATCCCCAGGGCAGCGGCGGTGACGATATACAGAAGTTGGTTGGCTGCCCGGTTGGCCCGCTCCAGGTTTTGGGCGCCGATGGACTGGGCGCACACCACCGCGCCCCCGGTGGCCAGGGCGGCAAAGATGTTGATGATCAGGACGTTGATGAGATCCACCAGCGCCACGCTGGAGACTGCGGCCTCTCCGGCGGAGGAGACCATCATGATGTCCGCCATGCCCACCATGACGGCCAGAAACTGTTCGATAATTAAGGGCAGAATGAGCCTGCGCAGGGCCTGCTTGCTGAACACGGGACAATCCTCTTTTCTCTTTGTGGCTGTGTTCCAGTATAGCCGATCCAACCCGGGCGGGACAAGAGGCAAAACACACGGAATCCCTTGCCATTTTTGACGGATGGGGGTATAATTTGGCCCAGGAAATGCGATAAAACCAACCGAGGAGGAGACCATGGAAAAGATTCAGATGACTACCCCGCTGGTGGAGATGGACGGGGACGAGATGACCCGCGTGCTGTGGCAGCAGATCAAGGACGAGCTGCTCCTGCCCTACATCGACCTGAAAACCGAGTATTACGACCTGGGCCTGCCCGAGCGGGAGCGGACGAAGGACCAGGTGACCGTGGACTCCGCCGAGGCCACCAAGAAGTACGGCGTGGCGGTCAAGTGCGCCACCATCACCCCCAACGCCCAGCGGGTGGAGGAGTACCGGCTCTCCCAGATGTGGAAGTCTCCCAACGGCACCATCCGCGCCATCCTGGACGGCACCGTGTTCCGCGCCCCTATCATGGTCAGGGGCATCTCCCCGGTGGTCAAGACCTGGAAGCATCCCATCACCATCGCACGCCACGCCTACGGCGACGTTTATAGGTGCACCGAGTACCGGGTGCCCGGCCCCGGCAGGGCCGAGCTGGTGTTCACCGGCGCGGACGGGAAGGAGGAATTCCGCCAGACCGTCTACGACTTTGAGTGCTCCGGCGTGCTCCAGGGGCAGTACAACAAGGACAGCTCCATCGCCTCCTTCGCCCGTTCCTGCTTCCAGTACGCCATTGACACCAAACAGGACCTGTGGTTCGCCACCAAGGACACCATCTCCAAGCAGTACGACCACACCTTCAAGGACATCTTCCAGGCCATCTTCGACGCCGAGTATAAGGCCGCCTTCGACGCCTTGGGCATCGAGTACTTTTATACGCTCATCGACGACGCGGTGGCGCGGGTGATCCGCTCCCAGGGCGGCTTCATCTGGGCCTGCAAGAACTACGACGGCGACGTGATGAGCGACATGGTTTCCACCGCCTTCGGCTCCCTGGCCATGATGACCTCTGTGCTGGTGAGCCCCGACGGCAAATATGAGTATGAGGCCGCCCACGGCACCGTCACCCGCCACTACTACAAGTATTTGAAGGGGGAGGAGACCTCCACCAACCCGGTGGCCACCCTCTTTGCCTGGACCGGCGCCCTGCGCAAGCGGGGAGAGCTGGACGGCATTGACGCTCTGGGGCAGTTTGCCGACAAGCTGGAGGCGGCTGCCATCGCCACCATCGAGGGGGGCACCATGACAAAGGATCTGGTGGGCCTGTGGGATGGGGAGATCCCCGCCAGGGGTGTCACCTCCCTGGAGTTCATCCGGGCCATCCGGACCGAGCTGGAGAAAATGCTGTAATTCAAATCGCGGGAGCGTTCCCGAAACCGTCTTCCCTCGTACGAGGGAGGACGGTTTTTTTGAAATAAAGAAAAATGCATTGACTAAAATAAATTTCAGTGATATAATCTGCACAGAATCAAAAATAGAGGAGGACGATTTCTTATGAACATTATCCAGACAAAAGGGGCGCCCGCCGCCATTGGACCCTATTCCCAGGGGATTTCCACCGGAAAGCTTCTGTTTACCTCCGGCCAGCTTCCGGTGAATCCCGCCGACGGGGCCATGCCCGAAGGCATCGCCGCCCAGGCAGAGTGGAGCTGCAAAAATGTGGGCGCTATTCTGGAGGCTGCTGGCTCCGGTTTTGAAAAGGTGGTCAAGACCACCTGCTTTCTGGCCGACATTGCCGACTTTGCCGCTTTCAACGAGGTATATGCCAGGTATTTTACCTCCAAGCCTGCCCGCTCCTGTGTGGCGGTGAAGGATCTGCCCAAGGGAGCCCTGTGTGAGATTGAGGCGGTTGCCGAACTGGACTGACAGCCGCTTATATATGATTGGGGACCGGAATTTGCCGTAAAGCAGAAGAGAAAGGAGTATGGAATATGAGCGTCCAGGATAAGATCAGCAAAAAGTTCCGGGGAATTCAGGGGGGACTGTTTGAAAAAGTCTCCAAAGCCGATGTGGGAACGGCATTGAACGACCTCATTGCCAACGGCGCGGCTCTGATGTGCTGGGCCGACCCCTTCTATCCCGACCCGGCGATCCCGGAGCACGTGAAAAGGGCTACTCTGGCGGGGCTGGAGGACGGGACATCCGCCCATTACACCATGCCCATCGGCAACATGGAGCTGAAAATGGAACTGGCGAAAAAGCTCAAGGCATTCAACCACCTGGATGTGGACCCGGAGCGCAACATAATTATTACACCCGGTTCAGATGCCGGCCTGATGTTTGCAATGATGCCCTTCATTGACCCAGGCGATGAGGTCATGGTGCCCGACCCCAGCTATCCAAACAACTTCCTGAACGCCAGAATCCTCGGCGGTGTAACGGTGCCGGTCCCCCTGCGGGAGGAGAACGGATACCAACTGGAGATCGAGGAGTTCGAAAAACGCCTGACGCCAAACACCAAAATGATTGTCCTTACCAACCCCAACAACCCCACCACTACCGTTATGCGCAGAGAGAGTCTGGAGAAGCTGGCCCAATTTGCAGTTAAGAACGACCTGATTGTGGTGTGCGACCAAGCGTTTGAGGACTCGGTGTACGACGGGGTGGAGTTTGTCACCCTTGCGTCCCTGCCAGGCATGTGGGAACGCACCGTCACGGTATGCTCCATCTCCAAGGGAATGGCGCTCAGCGGCTACCGGGTGGCTTACATCGTGGCGGACGACCACATCATGGATGTGTACTATGGCAGCGCCGTAAGCGTGATCGGAGCCACCAACACCGCCTCTCAACTGGGAGCCATTGCTGCGTTGAAGGATGCCTCTTTCCTGGAGGAGTACAACCGCATCTTTGACCGCCGCCGCAAAATCGTTTATGAGATCTTCAACTCCATTCCCGGTGTGTCCATGGCCATGCCGGAGAGCACCTTCCTCTGCTGGGTGAACGTGTCCCGGCTCGGCACCGCCGACGAGGTCAACGCCTACATCATCAAGGAGGCCAACGTGGTGGTGAACGCCGGCACCCCGTACGGCGCACAAGGGGAGGGACACCTGCGGATTGTATTCGGAGCCTTCCGGGAGGACGCGCAGATGGTGACGGCGCTGGAGCGTGTCAAAGCCGCACTCATGAAGCTGGGAAAGGAGAAGGGGGTTTCCTGAGCAATGGAAGAGAGAAAGAGATATCCGGTTGAGTTCCGGGGCGGACAGTGGTGGTCCGTTGTACCCATGCTTATTTTCCTGGTATTCTGTGTGGTCTATTTTGTGGGCTACAAGGTCTTTGATATGAACGCCCTGGCGGTGGGCGGCTTCCTGGGGCTGCTGATAGGCGCGCTGTTTTGCAAAACCTATGGTGCCTACTGGGATGCGGTGCTGCGTGGAATCGGAAGCTCCACCTCCGTAAGTATTGTGGTGATCCTGCTGGTCATTGGTATGTTTACCAAGCTGATGGCCATCAGCGGGGTATCCCAGGGCTTTGTCTGGATGGCACACATGGTCGGTATGCCGGGCAGCATCTTTACGGCCTTTACATTCCTGGCCGCCTGTCTGATTACCACGGCTACCGGCTCCTCCATCGGGACCCTGACCACGGTGTTTCCCATCCTGTATCCGGCGGGAATCCTGCTGGGCAGCCACCCCGCAATCCTGGCGGGCGCGATCCTCTCCGGTGCAATTTTCGGCGATAACCTGGCCCCCATCTCTGATGTGACCATTGCATCCACAACCAACCAACGGTTCCGAACCAAGGAGGGTTATGCCGATATCGCCGGCACGGTGGGTTACCGCCTGAAATACGCCCTGATCGCCGGCGGCATCGCGTTGGTACTCTTCGCCGTATTCGGCGGCGGCAGCGGCGCAGTCATGGAAGGGGCGGATGAGATCCTTCAGGCCAACATGGATCCCAAGGGCCTCATCATGCTCATCCCAGTGGCCGTCCTGCTGTTTGTGTCGATCCGCACCCGCGATATCTTCAAGGCCGTCACGGCGGGCCTCGTCTCGGGCATTGCCGTGGGCCTGCTCTCCGGTACCTTCGGCCCCTCTGACATCCTGGGGGTGGAGAACGGCGCGGCCACCGGCTTTATCTATAACGGCTTTACCGGCATGATCGGTATCTGCCTGTTCTGCATGGCCCTGTTCGGCGCCATGGGCGTACTCAACGAGAGCGGCACGATGGAGCGCATGATTCAAGGCATCTGCAACAGCCGGTTTGCGCGCACGGCCCGCGGGGCTGAGCTGCTCATTGGGCTGGGCTCCATGCTTACCACCCTGTTGGTGGGAGGTGTGACCAGCGCCTCGGTACTTACCTTCGGCTCCGTGGCTGATGAGCTGGGCGCCAGACACCAGATTCACCCCTACCGGCGCGCCAATTTCCTGACAGGCTACGCCAACACCTTCCCCGCAATCCTCCCTTTTATCAGCGCCTTCATCTTCATCTCGGCCTCGTCCATTGAGCCGCTGCTGGAGGAGTACTCCTATCTGCCTGCGGTGACCCCGCTGCAGATTTTCAGTGGGGCGTTCTATCCCATGGTCCTCTTTGTTGTGCTGACCGTATCGATCCTGACCGGGTGGGACCGGATTTATGAGGGCCCGGACGGCGCGATTCTCCACAAAAAGCCCTGATTATAAAAAAGGCTGGAACCAAACCGGTTCCAGCCTTTTTCAGCCGTGATTGAGATTGCGTACATGCATATAAACTGTGTTCTTGGAGATACCCATGAGGCCAGCGACCTTGACGACCGCATCTTTCAGGTTGAAGATTCCCCTCTGGTAAAGAATACTGACAATCTCTTTGTTTTTGTTGGCGTTTGAAATGGCGCTGTCGTTCTGAACCTTTTGGCTGGCTTCGGTCACCGCCTGGACAATCAGTTCATCCACATTCTCTACATAGCTCTCCTCCACGGGAGAATCCGGAGTCTGTGCGGCGGGCGGAGTCATACTCTGCAGAAATTGAAACACCGAGGTGTTCATGTAAAAGTTGATGCACAGCAGGCCGATAGCCATGCGGCTATGATTGCGAATTACAATGGTGGCCGATTTAAGGGGTTCGCCTTTCTGGTTTCGGTTAAAGTAAGTGATGCAGTTTGTGTCGGGCCGTTCCTCGATTTTTGCCAGCATGGACAGAGCCAGGTCTGTGATGGGGAAGCCCTCGCGTCGGCCAGTATAGTGACCGTTTATAATTTTGATTACGGAATGGTCCAAATCGTGAAGGCTGTGCAATACGATCTCGTATCCATCCCCAAGGTAAGCAGCCAGACCATCCAGCACCGATTTATAAGAGTCCAGAATTCTAAAATCAGTCTCGGTAAACATTACATTGCGCTCTTTCACCGTGTATCCCTACCTGTTTCGTGGATTAAATCAGTTTTCAGTATACCATAGGAATGGAAAAATTTCCACAGGGAATCCGATAAATCAGAAGACCTGTCGAAACAGAACACGGTTTGAGAGCAAAGAAACATCCCGCTCAGGGGTTTCGAGTCCGTATGCTCTGTGCTGTGCTAACCGCCGGAGAACTTTGCTGTACTTTTTTGTATGGTTTTTTCTGGTTGTGGATATGCTTACGGTATCCATAAAACAGGAGGGATTTTTATGTCCGCTGATTTTGCACAAAGTGAAACCAGACTCAATCTCATGCGGGCCTTTGCCGGCGAGAGTCAGGCCCGCAACCGCTACACCTTCGCAGCCGGACTGGCCCGAAGGAAGAACCTGTATGTACTGGAGAGCGTGTTCACCTTCACCGCGGACCAGGAACGGGCCCACGCCAAGGTGTTCTACAACCTGCTGGAGCAGGTGTCCGGTCAGAACCTTCAGGTGGACGGCACCTACCCCGTAGAGCTGTTTCCCGACATTCTGGACCACCTTCGCTCGGCCCAGCACAATGAGTACCAGGAGTGGGACCACGACTACGCGGGCTTTTCCAGAACCGCCCAGGAGGAGGGGTTCCCGGAGATTGCCCACATTTTCTCCATGATTGCCGGAATTGAAAAGACCCATGGCGACCGCTTCGGCAAGTTTGCTGAGCTGCTGGAGCAGGACAAGCTGTTTGTGTCCGATGTTCAGGTCAAGTGGATGTGCCTCAACTGCGGCCAAATTATCGACGCCACCATGGCTCCCGCCGTGTGCCCCGTCTGCAAGCATCCACAGGGCTACTTTATCCGCTGGGAGATGGCGCCCTTCGAATAACTGCAAACCCCATACCCAGGCCCTCACCGCCCGTAGAAGACGGTGGGGGCCTGGGTATGTCCATGAAGAAATGAGGATGGTAGGAGAAGGAAACCTGCCGGTTCTCAATATGGCTTTGTAGAATTTATACTAGACTTATAGGTTTTTATTGACACGACAGAAGTAGGTTGCTATGATTTAGACAGTTCCTGCCATGGAGTGTATGTGGCGGAGAGAGATACAGAGGAGGTTGTTTCATGTTCAAACGCTTTACCAATGGCTGCGTGCAGGTTGTGAACCGGTGGCTTCCGGATCCATTCCTGTTCGCCATCATCCTGACCATCGTGGTCTTTATCGCTGCCATGATCGGTACGCAGCAGGGTCCCCTGGAATTGGTGTGGTCCTGGGGGGGCCAGGGCGAAGTCAAGGATGGCTTCTGGAGCCTGCTGTCCTTCGCCATGCAGATGGCCCTGGTGCTGGTGCTGGGCTCCGCCATGGCCTCCGCCAAGGCGTGCAAGAAGGCGCTGGCAGCGATTGCCACCTTGGCTCACGACAAAAAGAGCGCAATCCTGGTTACCACCTTCGTGTCCACCATCTGCTGCTGGCTCAACTGGGGCTTTGGCCTGATTGCCGGCGCCCTGCTGGCCAAGGCTGTGGCCCGCCGGGTACGGGATGTGGATTATCCCCTGCTGATTGCCTCCGCCTATTCCGGCTTTGTGATCTGGCACGCCGGCCTGTCGGGGTCCATCCCTCTGCAAATTGGCGGCACGGGCTCCGAGGTGCTTGGAGTTGTATACCAGGCCCCGGTTACTGCCACTATATTTCACCCGATGAACCTGGTCATGGTACTTGTCATCCTGGTGCTCATGCCCTTCGTCAACTATGCCATGCATCCGGATACCGACCATACCATTGCGGTGGATCCAGCCTTACTGGTGGACGAGGCGGAGAAGACTTATACCATGAATACCCCGGCGGAGAAAATTGAGCACAATAAGGTCCTGTGGTTTATCACTCTTGTGCTGGGCTTTGCGTACATCGTGTATTACTTTGTGCAGAAGGGGTTCAACCTGGATCTGAACATCGTCAATATGATTTTTCTGTTCCTGGGTATTTTGCTCCACGGTGATCTGCGCAGGTATGTGGATGCCATCGCCGATGCCGCCTCCGGAGCGGCAGGCATTCTGCTCCAGTTCCCCTTCTATGCCGGCATCATGGGACTGATGGTGGCGCAGAACGATGCAGGGGTGTCCCTGGCCGGAATTATCGCCAACTTCTTCACCCAAATCTCCGATAATGTCACCTTCCCGGTGCTGACATTCCTTTCCGCCGGCATCATCAATTTCTTTGTCCCCTCCGGCGGCGGGCAGTGGGCGGTGCAGGCCCCTATTGTTATGCCTGCGGCTACTGAGATGGGCATCGAGTACGGCCGGGCCGCCATGGCCATTGCCTGGGGCGACCAGTGGACCAACATGATCCAGCCATTCTGGGCCTTGCCCGCCCTGGGGATTGCCGGATTGTCTGCCCGCAATATCATGGGCTATCTGGTCATCATTACGATCTTTACTGGCCTGGTCGCCTGCGGCGGATTCCTGCTCTGGGGACTCCTGTTTTAGGTATTAAACTTCATGTGAACAGGGGGCACCACGAAACTGTGCAAAGGTTTAGGCACATGAAGTTTTTGCGCAAATAGAAACGCGGCCGCCCCATCGGGGGCGGCCGCGTCTGCGCTTACGGTTAGAACATGCTGATCCCTCTGGCCAGCACGGCGAAGAGGGGCAGGGTGAGGATGGAGAGCAGAGTTGACAGGGTGATGGACTCCGCCGCAGGGGCGGTATCCCGGCCGAACTGCTGAGCAAAGAGGCTGGTCGTACCGGCCACAGGCGTGGCGGACAATAGCACCAGGGCGCAGTAGAGGCCGGAGGAGGAGCGGAGGGGGAGCAGCAGCAGGGCAGTCAGGGTGGGGAACAGGGCCAGGCGCAGGAAGGAAACCAGGTAGCTCCTGGGTTGGCGAAAGGTGCTGGGCAGGTCGGCTTCGGCGAGCTGGGTACCGATGACCACCATGGCCAGGGGGGTGTTCAGGTCGCTCAGGAAGGAGAGGGCCGCTCCCACGGGGGAAGGAAAGCGCAGGCCGCTGAGAAAGCAAAGCAGCCCGAGCCCAATGCCGACAACACCTGGGTTGAGCACCGCCCTGCGCAGGGAGAAGGCCGCCCGGCCTCCCATGATCAGCACGTCCAGCGTCCAACTGGTCAGGTTGAAGGCCAGCAGGGCCAGCGCGCCGTAGACCAGCGCCTCCTCCCCGAGGATGGACTGGACCAGGGGGAGCCCCATGAAGCCGATGTTGCCGTAGACCGCAGCAAAACGCAGGGTGTCCCGGGCATCCGCCGGCTGCCGCCGGAAGAACAGCAGGGAGACGGCGAAGAAGAGCAGATAGCAGGCCAGCGCCGCCGCAGAGCCGACCGCAACCTCCTGCGTCAAGGCGGGGGTCCGCTCCACCAGAAAGCAGTCCACCATCACACAGGGACAGACGATGTAGAGCAGCAGGTACGACATCTGGCTGCGGCCCGCCTCAGTCATCTTTCCCGCCCGGCCCAGCACAAAACCCACCGCCATCATCAAAAACAAAGTGGCCACCTGTCCGGTGACCGTCAGCAGATTGGACAGCATCTCCATTCCCCCCGGATGAAAGTTCCTGTTCTTATTAAACCACAGCCTGGGGAAAAAGGGAATGCACTTTTTTCCTCCCGGCGCTTGCGGCCTGCCCCAGGGTAGATTATAATAAGGCCAATGGAAACAGAGAGAAGGGGTCAAACGATGGAGATTTTAGTGATTGACGGCCAGGGCGGCCGGATCGGGCAGCAGCTCATCAAGGCGATTCTGGCCCGATATCCCCAGGTGGAGGTGACCGCCATCGGAACCAACAGCCTGGCCACCTCCGCCATGCTCAAGGGCGGCGCGTCTCAGGGGGCCACGGGAGAGAACGCCCTGCTGGTGGCCTGCCGCCGGGCGGATGTGATTTTGGGCCCCCTGGGCATCGTCATCGCCGACGCCCTGATGGGGGAGATCTCCCCGGCCATGGCGGTAGCGGTGGGGCAGGCCCGGGCCCGGCGGATCCTCATCCCCCTGAACCAGTGTGACAATCTGGTGGCTGGAGTGGCGGAGCTGCCCGTGGCCCGGCTGCTGGAGAGCGCGGTGGGGGAACTGGGCAAGCTGCTGCCGCCCGCCGGCGGAGCGGAAT
>OGGX01000643.1_pt1 | contig 18838 bp, 16 predicted proteins | sample 1571331 | NCBI WGS metagenome assembly OGGX01 (sample SAMEA2582056, study PRJEB24529) | metagenome | biome: Human gut stool | place: China | collected 2011
TGTGTATTAATTGCTAGAATTTCTTCACATTCAGACAAGTTAGAGATTATTATGATTTATCCTGTAATTCTTTGCGGTGGTAGCGGCACGAGACTTTGGCCTCTTTCTCGTTCTTCCTATCCGAAACAGTTCGTCCAATTTGAAAAAAACAGAACCCTTTTCAAAGATACCGTAAACCGCGCCAAGAAAATTAGAAACTCATCCGAACCCATTATTATTTGCAACGATGCCCATCGTTTTTATGCAAAAGCTAATTTATTAGAATGCGGTGTAGATGGAACAATCATAGTAGAACCGATTGCAAAGAATACTGCTCCCGCCATTGCTTTAGGCGCTTTGTTTGCAGAGCAACTGGATGCCAACTCGGTCCTCGTCGTAATGCCCTCCGACCATGCCATCTTGGAAGAAGACCGCTTCGCTGAATTACTTTCTGAAGCAATCAAACTTGCAGAAAAAGACTACTTAGTCACATTAGGCATCACTCCTACTCATCCTGCGACCGGCTTTGGTTACATTGAGACAGGCACTCAATTAGATAACTCCGGCTTTACCATCAAACGGTTTGTTGAGAAACCCACACTCAGCAAAGCCGAAGAGATGCTTCAATCCGGCAATTTCTTGTGGAATTCTGGAATTTTTGTTTTTAAAGCTTCTACCTATCTTTCTGAGCTTAAGAAATTTGAAAAAGAGATGTTTGAAGCTTGCGAGCAAACTTGGACTAATCGCAGGATAATTAACGAATTCTGCTTCCTCGACAAAAATGCTTTCAATACTTGCCCATCTAACTCAATTGATTACGCAGTGATGGAGCATACCCAAAAAGGTGCGGTTGTTCCTCTTCCAATTAAATGGAATGATTTAGGAGCGTGGAGTGCCTTCTACGACATCGGCTCAAAAGATAAAGACAACAATGTCACCAAAGGTGATGTTCTCGCCGTGGACACTCACAATTCGTATATTCACAGCACGGGAAGGCTTGTTTCTACTATTGGGTTAGACAACATAGCCGTCATTGAAACTAAAGATTCTGTTTTTGTGTCTCCTCTTTCCAGAGTTCAGGAAACAAAGAATATTGTTGAACGGTTAAAGAAAGAAAATAGAAGTGAGGCGGTTTTACATCCCTTGGTTTATCGTCCGTGGGGAAGTTATGAAGGCCTCGCTCACGGGGACAGATTCCAAGTCAAACGAATCATTGTTCAACCCGGCGAACAATTATCTCTTCAGTTGCATTATCACAGAGCGGAACATTGGATTGTGGTTGAGGGAACCGCAGAAGTTCAAATTGGAGATAAGAAAGAACTTCTTACCGAAAACCAGTCTACTTTCATTCCTGTCGGCAGCGTCCACAGATTGAGAAATCCAGGTAAATTACCTCTTGTGCTGATTGAAGTTCAATCCGGCTCATATCTCGGTGAAGACGATATTGTCAGACTCCAGGATGATTACAAGCGAGTCTAAGAATGCAAACAAGTAGTAGATACTCCAACCTCGGAGTGAAAGATGTCTTAGCAGCTTTGTCTCAGATTGGCTTGCCTTTGTATCTTGCAAAGGCAGATATCCGGCAAAGATACCGCAGATCGATACTCGGTCCATGGTGGATTACGATTTCCACTGGTGTAATGATTGCTTGTATTGGTGTGATTTTTGGAACTATCTTTAAATCGCCCATGCAGGAGTTTCTCCCTTTCCTCTCAGCTGGTCTGATTATTTGGGGTTTTATTTCTTCTACAGTAATGGATGCCACAAATGTCTTGATTAGTGCTGAGGCCATTATTAAGCAGTTACCCATTCCTGTTTTTTCACACATCCTACGGATGGTTGGAAAAAATCTGATTGTGTTTTTTCACAATTTGCTCATTTTTCCATTTGTCTGCTTATGCGTTCAAAAAGGAATTAATTGGAATATCTTGTACTTCATTCCAGGAATCGTTATTCTTACTCTGAATCTTTTATGGATTTCCCTTCTTTTAGCAGTCATATGCACTCGTTTTAGAGACATGACTCAAATTGTTGGAAGTCTTTTGCAAATTGCTTTCTACGTAACTCCGATCATTTGGATGCCGTCGTTACTACCCGCTAGAGCGAGCGTCATGCTACTTGACCCTAACCCGATTTATCATCTTTTGGCCATTGTTCGCGACCCATTGATAGGTTTATCGCCAAGTTTAATGAACTGGTTCGTATCGACCGGGCTTTTATTAATTGGAAGCCTTCTTTCCCTACTTCTTTTTAACAAGTATCGAGCTCGTATTTCTTATTGGTTATAAGAATGTCTTTTATTTCTCTTAAAAACGTCACAGTAGATATTCCCATTTATAACTCACAATCTAGGTCCTTGAAAAAAACCTTCATGGGACTTGCTTCCGGTGGACGGATTGGTCTTTCAGAAAAAGGTTTTTCGATCGTTAGATCTTTGAGTAACATAAATCTCGAAGTCAGAGATGGAGAACGAGTCGGTTTATTGGGACCAAACGGAGCTGGAAAAAGCACTTTATTAAGAGTACTTGGAGGGGCCTATATCCCCACTAGTGGTGAAGCTATTATTGGAGGGAAAGTCGGCTCACTTATTGACGTTTCGTTAGGAATCGATTCAGAATCTACTGGAATCGAAAACATTTATTTAAGAGCAGCTCTTTTGCAAATACCAACGAGAATCGTCGATCAACAATTAGATTCGATTATCGATTTTACCGAACTTGGGGAATTTATTAATATGCCTGTGCGTACCTACTCTTCAGGAATGCATATGCGTCTCGCCTTTGCAGTATCCACGATGATAAGGCCCGAAATACTTCTCATGGATGAATGGTTATCCGTTGGAGATCAAAATTTTCAGAAAAAAGCTGAACAACGGCTCAACGAGCTTATTAAAAGTTCAAGCATACTCGTCATTGCCTCGCATTCCCGTCAACTGATTGAAAAATGTTGCACTAGGGTAGTTTGGTTAGAAAACGGTAAGATTAAAGCGGAAGGAATTCCTCAAAAAATTTGCAGTGAATATTTTGGATGATTTCCATGAAATTAATGGTTATAAATAAATTTTATGAAATCTTAACTAAGCGTCCCCAACGTTTTTTTAAAAAAGACTTTTATCTTCGACTTTTTAGAATTATTCACTCTTCCCTTGTAGTAGGAAACCAACCCCCAACTAATAGGCCCCGCATTTATTTTGACTTGTCTGTATTCTCTATTTTTGATAACAGAACGGGTGTCCAGAGGGTAATCCGATCTGTCTATAGTGAATTAAAGTTACTTGTTGGCTCTGAATATGAGCTTGTCCCCGTTGCGGCCACTACTTTTACGAAAGGTTTCCAAGTGTTAAAGGAGGAGAGCACAACTAAATTAACAAATTTTAAATTAACTGGGGTTAACATAGTTGCCCGCGAGGGTGACGTGTTTTTCTCCCTTGAGCAAGCATTCTTAGAGCATCTGGCCCATATCTCAGAATTTGAGACTATGAAACAGTGTGGTTGTAAAGTTATATTGACTGTTTATGATTTGCTACCCATTCAATTGCCAGAATGTTTTCCTCCAGAAGTAGAAGGTATTTTTAAACTCTGGTTAAAAGAAACAAGTAAAGTAGCAGAGTATATATGCGATTCGAAAACAGTTAAGATTGACCTAGATAATTATCTTGCACAAAACGATCTTCCCAAGCCTAAATCGTCTTGGTTTTACCCTGGGTGTGATTTTATAAAAAATATTTCAACTAGAGGTTTAACCTCCGAACAGAAGAGTTTCTTGGCTGATTCTTGCAAGTTTAAATTTAATTTTTTAATGGTCGGTACGATTGAACCTCGCAAAGGACACAAACTTATCTACTCTCTTTTTGAGAGACTTTGGCAAAATGGTCATGAAAATATAAGTCTGACGTTTATTGGTAAAGAAGGATGGATGATCGATGATTTAACGTCTTCTTTCCTCCGCTCAAAATTTTATAAGAAAAACTTTTTTTGGTTCAATAAAGCCAGTGATGAATTCCTTAACAATTGTTATAACTCTGCCGATGCTGTGATTATTGCTAGTCTTAACGAAGGTTTTGGTCTACCTATCCTAGAAGCAGCCTATCACGAAAGTAGGATAATCGCGAATGACATTCCTATTTTTCGGGAAGTAGCTCCGGAAAACTGTTTTTTCATAAATTTGAAAGAACCCGAAGTTGCGCTAAGACAATTGCAACTGTGGTTAGAAAAGCCATCAGAGAAATGTAGTTTATCCTCTCCTCCCTCTTGGCGATCCGCAACTAAATTAATTCTAAAAAAAATAACTGATTAGAAAAAATTATGAAGCCAAGGGTGTGTCTTGTCCTAGGAAAAGTTCTTATGTTCCCGTGTGTCAACTAGTCAAGGGTATTTATTTGTTTAAATAAAAGTTCCAAGTTCCTGAGTTTGACAGCTAAATAGACCTTGAAAATTTTCGGAGTATCTCATTAAGAGAGCTCCGGAATTTTTTAGCCCACCTTTAATATTATTTTATGATAGCGAACTTATAGCGAATTATGGTATAATTAGGTGTGCACAACAGCGAGGATCGTTATGTATTTAGTAATCCGAGGAGACCGGCTCTACGAAGGCTATTCAATCGTCTATACGACTAAGTCCGGGAAAAAGTCCACAAAAGGCTGCATCGGGAAAGCCTTGGGAAGTAAGTCAGAGTTACTTGCTAAGGATCCTTTGGCTCTAGAAAAACTCCGCGCTGAACTAAAGAAAAGATCCGCACCCAATCAGGCTACAGAGAGAACAAAGCAGCTTTTAGAGGAGATTCCCAAGAAACGCCTCTCTCTTCCGTATGCCGGAGAGCCGGTGCTTTGTTACGCGAACTACATCCTCAAGCCAATCTGGAATGAGACTCTCAAACTCAAAGCATTGGTCCGTTATCAACAATCCAAGACCGATATTGAATTTGATGCTGAGGCACTGCTTTGGCAGACGGTTGTCAACAGAATCGTCTCCCCGAGTTCGCATCTGAAACACTACCGTTCTCAAACGAATTGGCTTGGAAACTCATTGGCAGAGACTAATTTAAAAAGCCTTTACAGGATGCTCTCCTTTGCCGCCCGAATCAGAAAACCTATCCTACGAGGTCTTAATAAAGCTTTGAATCAAGCCATGCCTCGTGATTTATCCGTGGTCTTTTACGACGTTACGAATACTTGGTTCGAAACGGTCTGGGACGATGAGCATCAGTGGGCAATGGAAGTGGAAAAGCAGCTCCGTGCGCTTCCTTCAGAAGCCGCTCCGGAGGAAAAAAGACAGCTCATTGAGAAGCTTGAAAGAAACAGAACAAGCTCTTTGCGCATGAGAGGCCCGTCGAAAGAATGCAGAAAGGATCCGATTGTCTCTATCGCGATGGTTGTTGACAGAGACGGAATTCCCATCGACTTCAGAGTTTATCCGAGCAACAGCTCGGAAAAGACGACGATGAAGTGCTCGATCGATGAACTCGCTAAAACTTACAAGATTACAAACGCCGTTGTTGTTGCAGACAACGGACTGAACACGAATGCAAACCTGAGCCGACTGGTCAAAGAAAATCAGGGCTTCCTGCTGGCGCACAGTTTATCCAAAGCCAAGCAAAGTTCTGTTGATGAGTGGCTTAAAGACACAGGTTGGGAGTGGGATAAGGAAAAAGAACGAAAGATAAAAATCATTCCTTCAAGTCTCGTCGATGAAGACGGAGTCGTTCAAACCGATTACCGGATGGTCATCGGCTGGAGTGAGAAACGGTATCGGGAAGACATGTTCAAAATTGAAATGCATGAACAAGGGGCCAGAGAGGCTGTTGCTCATCATACCAAGCTCCCATTGGTCGCATTCGGTTGGAAAAAGTACATTGAGACCGGAAAAAATAAAGCTCAGAAAATCAACGAGAAGAAGCTCGCTAAAGATAAGAAACTCGCCGGCTATTACGCCTATTTGTTTAAAGACTCCCGAGAGTTCGACAAGGAATGGGTAGAACTTCCGCCGAAAGAAAAGAAAGAACTGTCCGGCTGGGAGATTATCGAACAATACAAAAAGCAGGCGCAGATTGAACAATGCTTCCGGATTATGAAGACAAACTTCAATTTAAGACCGATGTACGTCTACACGGATGAACACATTGAGGCACAGGTCTTGATCTGCGTTCTGGCCCTCATCCTGCTTCGAATATTAAGCAAGAAGCTCAAGCTTGCAGGCCACCCAATGACGACAGAACAAATACTGGCAGCGCTCAACACTGCCAAACTGTCGGTTCAGCTGGATAAAGAACAGCCCGCTCTTTACAGGCCGTTGAGACAAATTCTGCGTCGGCCGCAGGACGATGATCCGCATGCACCAATACACCTGTACGAAGAGACAGACCTAAGCCGGATCATGAACTGCGTAGATTTAACTCCTCTGCCGCCCGTAGCAGACAAGAATGAGCTTGCACACTGCCTGAAGACGCGCTTCGATACCGACAAGGAAGCTCTGGGCGCTGTTTACCAAATCTAGCGAACGACAAAATAAAAATCCGGAGGGGAGTTTTACTGTTAAAAAACTAAATTAAAGACGGAGTCGCCTTAGGGACCCAGTGATTTAGGTGTCAAAGACAGGAGAGACTACTCAGCACGGAAGTGAAGGCTTTCCAAACGGTCTTTCGCTCAAAAATGCTTCGATACGTGCCGCTTCATTGGCATAAAGAACTTCAGCTGTGCCTCATTCTTACTGGCCGCGTGCGTTTCTCTATTAATCAAAAGGAGGTTGAAGCGGGCGCCGGAGATGTCATCTTCATTAATTCTCAGGTTATTCACAGTGCGACTTCTATATCTAACGACGAAGAAGAGGCTTCCTACTGCTGCATTAACTTTGCGTATGAAATGGTCGGAGGCTTTCACGGAAGTTTGATGGAACGAAATTTCGTTCTGCCTTTCCTCAGAAATGAGCAAAACGATTTTCTCTTGATCTCTGAGAAAAGCGAGGAGGGCCTGCTCGAGGAGATTTCTTCAAAGATGCTTCATATTCGAAAGCTCTTCAAGGAAACCGAGCCGGAAAGATATTTCGATATTTTTGCGGAGCTGGTTCTAATTTGGAAAGAACTTGTGCGATGGCTTCACAAAACAGAAGACCAGCCTTCGACAAGGCGTCCGGAAGATTATGAGACGAGCCGAAAAGTGATCTCTTATATTGAGAAGAACTTAGGTGAAAAACTTACCTTAGATCTCATCGCTAAAGAAGTATGTCTTTCTAAATGGGAGTGTTCACGTCGGTTTAAGCGCATTGCGGGAGAATCGGTTTGGAGCTATCTGATCTCGGCAAGAATGGCAAAGGCCGTTGAGCTTCTTTTGTATAGTCGTAAATCCGTTGAAAGGATTGGATTTGAGGTTGGCTTTCCGAACGTTAATCTCTTTATTCGCCAGTTCAAAAAAGAATTCAGGACAACGCCGGGACAATTCCGAAAGAATCATTGAGCAACAAAGGTATATTTTCAGCGGGTATTGGAATATCCGAGAAGAGCTGTTTTCTTAGACTAGATGTCAAACAAAGACATTTAGTTCTAAGGAGACAAAATGAAACATTCAGTTCCTGCTCAAACCGAAAACGACCTGATCGATTTTTATCGAAACGCAATTCGCACGCGCAGCTATTCCAATCAGGAAGGCGACATCGCTGTGCTCATTCTCAAAGAAATGGAAAAGCTCGGTTACGATGAATGCTATATCGACCGAGTTGGCAACGTTGTAGGCAGAGTCGGCAGCGGTAAAAAAATCATTCACTTCGACTCTCACATGGATACGGTTAACGCTGGCGACCCGGCACTTTGGGACCATCCTCCGTTTTCCGCAGATTATGCTGACGAGTACATTTACGGAAGAGGTTCTGTCGACATGAAGGGTGGGTTAAGTGCTTCCGTTTATGCTGCGGCAGAAGCTAAAAAACAAGGACTTCTGGACGGGAAGACTGTTTATGTAACAACGACCGTTTGCGAAGAGGACTGCGACGGCGTCAATCTGATCAATTTCTACAAAGATTCGGGTATTAAACCCAACTTTGTCTTCATCTGTGAGCCTTCTTACAATGTCATTACGCTCGGACATAACGGCAAGATGCAGGTACGTATTCGTACCCAGGGCATTTCTGCACACGGTTCGGCTCCGGAAAAAGGTGTGAACGCGGTCTACGAGATGGCTGAAATCATTACTCGTGTTGATGAGCTTAATAAGAGGCTTCAAAAGACGGAAGGAAAAGGAACGGTTGTTCTTTCCAAGATCAGCTCCGTTGCCGCTTCTTTAAATGCGGTGCCGAGTGAATGCGAAATTTATTTGGATCGTCGCCTCCGTCTTGGTGAAACCATAGAAGATGTAAAGAAAGAAATGGACGCTCTCGTGGAAGGTAAGCCTGCTAAGTGGGAGCTCGGTGTTCTGAAAGAAACTTCATGGAAAGGAGAAGAGCTCGTCTATCTTCCCGAACACGATCCTTGGAAAATCGCTGAAGACGCTGAATTAACAAAAGCCTGCATCCGAGCCTATGAAGATGTATTCGGAGAAAAGCCAAAGAAATTTGAATTCTGGGACTTTGGCACCAACGCAGTGGTTCCGGTTTCGATGGAGATTCCGACCATCGGATTCGGTCCCGGAGAATATAAATTAGCGCATATGATTAATGAACGCTGCCGTCCTGAGCAAGTTAAGGAAGCGGCAAACTTCTATCTCAATACCATTGCGGAGCTGTGAAATGAAAGATCTCGACCACCTCAAACTGCCTCGTGCCGGTGAAACCTCTAGCCGTTTTACGAAAGAGCAGGCTCTCGCGGCACAAAAGTTTCATCAAACGCTTCCCGGATATTCCGTTACTCGTTTGGTTGAACTCCCTGCCTTAGCCAAAGAACTCGGCGTCAAAGACATTTTTGTTAAAGACGAAGCCTCGCGTTTTGGATTGAATTCATTTAAGGGACTCGGCGGAAGCTATTGTTTGTTCCATCTGCTTTCAGAAAAGTACGGATGGTCAGGTAAAGTTGAAAGCTTCGCACAGCTCAAAGATCAGATCGCGTCGCTGGAAGAAAAACCTAAGATCATCTCCGCGACTGACGGTAATCACGGCCGAGGCTTAGCCTGGATTTGTCATTTGCTCGGACTTAGGTGCGAGATTCTCATGCCGGCCGGCAGCAGTGAGGAGCGTCAGGAAAATATCCGTAAGCTCGGAGCCGATTGCCGGCGCACAGACGGCAACTATGATGAAACCGTCCATGAAGCAGAAAGGTTTGCTTTGGAAAACGATTGGCTGCTCGTTCAGGACACAGCGCTTCCGGGATTTGAGAAAGTAGCTCAGTTCATTATGCATGGTTACCTCACGATGGCCCTGGAGACGGTGGAGCAACTAAAAGGCAAATGTCCGACGCATATCTTTTTGCAAGCGGGCGTTGGCTCCATGGCTGGCGCTATGTGCGGATTCTTTGCCTCTCTTTACGGGCCTGATGTTCCGGTGATTTCCATTGTCGAGCCGAAAACCGCTGACTGCGTCTATCGTACAGCTGAAAAGGACGACGGCAAACTTCACAATGCTCCCGGCAGTCTGGAAACCATCATGGCAGGCCTTTCCTGCGGAGAGCCTTGCAACGTCGGCTGGAAAGAAATTCGGGCTGCGGCTTCCCATTATTTCCGCATTGAGGAATCCGTTGCTGCAGATGGAGTCCGCGTCCTTTCTTCTCCTTTGGAGAACGATCCTCGAGTGCTTTCAGGAGAGAGCGGAGCGGCTGGTTTCGGTACAGCGTTTGAGCTCTTGTTTCACAAAGCACAATACCAGGAAGAAATTAGCTCTTTAGGTTTGAACAGTGAATCTGTCCTTCTGTTTTTCAATACGGAAGGTGTTACCGACAGAAAGAATTTCCTGAAGATCGTTTGGGAAGGTGCGTTTGCCGAGAAAGTTTAAACGCCAAGTCTTTTAGGAGTATTCTCCGACAACACAATATTGCATAAATAGAAAAAGGTTTTAGTTTTTCAAAAGGCTCCGTTTGTGAGTCTTTTCCTTTCCTAAGGTAATTAGAAAGACATGAGCGATTCGTCGTTTAGCAAGGGCATCGGGTTAGCCATCGCCGCATCCGTGTTTTGGGGCTCGATGGGCGTTTGTGCACAGTATCTTCTCCAGCAGTGTTCATTTACGCCGCTGGATTTGGTATCCATGCGTTTGGTATTGGCTGGTCTGATCCTGCTGATTATGGAACGGTTGGTATTCGGCAGAAATATTATTTCGCCGCTGAAAGACATCCGTACTACGGTCGGGATTTTAGTTGCCGGTCTTTTGATTCTTGTTTCTCAGCTCACGTTCATGCTTGCGGTCGCCGCATCTAATGCGGGAACGGCCGCCATTGTGCTTACGCTTGTGCCGCTGATTTGCGCCTTCTGGCTCTCTATCACCGAGAAGCGTCCTTTGACAATGCGTGAAGGGATCTGTTTTGTCCTTGCGGCTTCCGGGGTTTTCTTGATCGTGACCAAAGGAAACTTCAGTACGCTGGACTTGTCTTTTGCGGGCGTGCTTTGGGGTTTTGTATCGGCAATATTTTCTGCCGCTTACTCCATTCAGCCGAGAAAACTCATTATGAAAGTCGGCGTTGGCCCCGTTGTCGGCTTCGGAATGCTCTTCGGCGGTCTTGTTGCCTCTGTGATGAATCCGCCTTGGACGATGAACGTTCAATGGACTGCTATGTCTGTTTCGGCTTTCACTTATGTTGTTCTTGTTGGAACGGTTGCCGCTTTCTGGTGCTACTTGTCCAGTCTTAAGTATGTTTCTGCTGTTATCGTCGGTTTGATGGTTTGTTTTGAACCGTTAAGCGCCTATTTGCTTTCCGTCTTTGCCTTTGATCTGAGAATCGGTATGTGGGAGGGCGCCGGCATTTGCCTTGTGCTGCTGAATGTCCTTGTTTTGTCTCTTCCGAAGAAAAGCTCCGAAGCGATAAAACCATAGAAACAAAAATCCCGGTGCAAAGCCGGGATTCTTGTTAAGGGTCTTTAATCGAGATGCGGACCGAATTTTTCTAATCGCTTACATTCTTCATTGGTAGCAGAGAATTTTTTGAAGTTCTCTATAAATTTTGCTGCCAATGCTTCTGCGCGCCTGTCCCATTCACTCGGATCCTTATAGGTGTTGCGAGGATTCAAAATCTCCGCATGCGCACCTTCAGCGTTAATAGGAATCTCCAAGTCGAAATAAGGAATCTTCTTTGTCGCGCCTTTGAGGATGCTTCCTGAGAGGATGTCATCGATGATGGCTCGCGTGTCTTTAATCGAAATACGTTTTCCCGTTCCGTTCCATCCGGTATTGACTAAATAGACACGGGCACCGTTAGTGCGGGCTTTCCTTGCCAGTTCTTTGGCATATTTAAAAGGATGCAGAGAGAGGAAGGCAGCCCCAAAACAGGCAGAGAAGGTAGGTTGAGGCTCCGTAATGCCGCGTTCTGTTCCGGCCAACTTGCTGGTGTAACCGGAGAGGAAATAATACATTGCCTGATCAGGAGAGAGTATAGAAACTGGAGGCAAGACTCCGTAGGCATCAGCAGAAAGGAAAATAATTTCCTTGGCGGCCGGTCCTTTGGAGATCGGTTTAACGATGTTTTCGATGTGATAGATCGGATAAGAAACACGAGTGTTTTCAGTAGCTGACGTGTCACTGAAATCTACTTTTCCAGCTTCATTTACGATGATGTTTTCCAGAAGGGCGTCTTTTCGAATGGCGTTGTAAATATCCGGTTCGCTGTCTTTATCCAAATTGATGACTTTGGCATAACAGCCGCCTTCGTAATTGAAAACGCCTTCATCATCCCAGCCGTGTTCGTCGTCGCCGATTAAGAGACGTTTAGGATCGGTTGAGAGCGTTGTTTTGCCGGTACCGGAAAGACCGAAGAAGATGGCAGTGTTTTTGCCTTCTAAGTCGGTATTGGCCGAGCAGTGCATCGAAGCGATATGACGAAGAGGGTTGAGATAGTTCATGACCGAGAACATGCCTTTCTTCATTTCTCCGCCGTACCAGGTATTCAAAATGACCTGCATCTTTTCTTTGAGGTTAAAGACGATGGCAGTTTCGCTGTGCAGTCCGAGTTCTTTGAAGTTTTCAACTTTAGCTTTGCTGGCGGTTAAAACGATAAAATCGGGTTCTCCGAAGTCTTTGAGTTCTTCAGGGGTCGGACGAATAAACATATTCGTCACAAAGTGTGCCTGCCAAGCCACTTCCATAACGAAACGAACTTTCAGGCGCGTATTCTTATTGGCGCCGCAGAAAGCGTCAACGACGTAAAGACGGTCTTTATGAGAGAGTTCGTCAATGGCTTTGTCTTTTAGGATCTTCCAAGAGGCTTCTGAGAGCGGCTTGTTGTCGTTCTTATATTCCTCGCTGGTCCACCAGACGGTGTCTTTGCTGACAACGTCAACAACGAAAAACTTATCTTTGGGAGAGCGCCCGGTGTAGATGCCGGTCATGACGTTTATTGCACCGAGTTCGGTGACAACACCTTTTTCGTAGCCGACCAGTCCTTCTGCGGTTTCATCTTTGTGGAGTTGTTCATAGGAAGGGTTATGAACAACCTCTTTGACGTCAGTTATGCCGTACTTTGCTAAATCTAATGTCATGGTTGTAATTCCGCATGGAAAACGGCGCCGAAAGCATGCGTACATTCATCAGCGACGAATCCCACGAATAAAAGTTAGCGTTTTCAATTAAGTGAAAACGAATGGTGTAAATCTCCTCAATTCTACCGCCCAATCGCGAAATTTGTAAGAAAGTATTAATACGGTATTAATCCGAATTATAGGACCGTGAAGAAAAAGAATTTTTGCTTAGTTCCTTTAGCCGGAATTTGATTCTTTATTTTTTACTCTCTAATAAAATAACCCGACATCATTTAGGTTAGGAAAGAAAGATGGACAAGAAGTACGCAGCGCAAGAGGCCATTACGCATTCCATGATGGGAAGTCTCGGTTTAAAGCTCATAGAAGAAAAGGAGGGTTTTATTCGCGCTAGTATGCCTGTCAATGACAATACTTCTCAGCCCTTCGGAGTTCTGTGCGGAGGCGCTTCATTGGCGTTTGCGGAGATTATTGCCGGATATGGCTCTTATTTGTGCTGTCCGGAAGGATTCATTCCAGTCGGAAGCTCGGTTTCTGGAAACCATGTTAGTTCAGTGCGCAAGGCGCCGGATGTTTTGGTTTACGCGGAAGCCACGGCTTTACATCTCGGCCGCACGACGCATCTATGGAATGTTGATATAAAAACCGAAAACGGAAGGCTCGTCTCCACTGTCCGGGTGACGAATTTCATCGTTAAAGACAAGTCGGAAAGCTGGAAATAGGAAAAGAAAAAAAGGAGGAAGACCTAGGCCTTCCTTCCCAAAGGAGATTCTAAAGACCCCAAAGTGTTGGCAGGAATGTGCTTAGGCTCGGGAATAACACGATGACGGCTAAGGCAACCAGCGTTGCAATTAAGAGCGGAATGACCGGCGGCGTCATTTCTTCCATCGTCAAATCGGCGATTTGAGCGCCGACATAGAGGTTTACAGCCACGGGCGGTGTGACCTGTCCGACCGCTAAGTTCACAGTCATCATGACGCCGAACCAAACCGGATCCCAGCCGAAGTGATGAACAATCGGAAGCAGGAAGGGAAGCAGAACGTAGTAAATCGAGATCGCGTCCATAATCATTCCGGCTGCCAGCAAAATCACGTTGATAAGGAAGAGGAGCGCCCAAGGGTTATCAGACAGCGCAAGGAGCACCGCGGCGCCTCTTTCTACTAACCCGACGGTACTCGCAACCCAGGCAAATAATCCGGCGCAGGTCACCACAAACATAATGACGGCGGTTGCCTTAACGGATTCAAAAAGGACGTGAAGTAGTTTGTCCCAGGAGTTGAACGCCTTATAAATAAAGGTCCCGACAAACAAACCGTAAAAGATCGCGACAGCTGCAGCTTCGGTCGGCGTGAAGATTCCTCCGTAAATGCCGCCCAAGATGACGACCGGCGTCATGACGCCCCAGATCGCATCTTTAAATACGAGCCAAGTCGATTCCTGACGGGGCAGTCCGCGATAGCCTCTTTTCTTTGAGATGAGGTATACGGTTAACATTAAGAAACCGGCAACCAGCAGTCCGGGGACAATACCAGCGGCGAACAATGCCGGAACGGAAGCATCCGCAATGCCGCCGTAAACAATGAAAGCGATACTCGGCGGAATCACGATGGCTAGGCCCGAAGTCACGGAAACGTTGGCTGCGGCAAAGGCTTTGTCGTAGCCGTTCTTAACCATAGCCGGAATGAGGATTAAGCCAAGCGCAGCGACAGTCGCAGGGCCCGATCCGCTCACGGCGCCCCAGAAGGTGGCGACTGCTACGGTTGCAATGGCTAGACCGCCGGTCATGTCGCCGACGAGGTTTTCGACAAGACGCACAATACGCGCGGCGATGCCGGCGCTTTCCATAATGAAACCGGCCAAAATAAAGAAGGGAATAGCTAACAAAGGAACTTTAGCGACGCCGGCAAAGAAGTTGTAGGGCAGCATGTCGATGCCCATGTCAAAGAGCCAGCTGACGATGGCGGCAGAAAGTCCAAGACTGATGGCAATCGGAACTCTGCACACCAGCATGAAAATAAAAAGAATCAGCAGAACCAGTCCGGGATCGGACATCAGCGAATTAAGCATGATCTCCTCCTAGAAGTTCTGTTTCTGAATATCTTCAACAGTGCGCTGAAGAATTCGGACAATAATGAGCGCCGAGAAAAGCGGCGTGGCTATGGTGTAGAGCCAAACCGGAATATCCAGAGACTCAGAGGAAACGTTTAGTTCAATTTCGTCAATAACCTCAATCGCACCTAAGTAAACCAGCATGACGAAGAAAGCCAGTGAGCAAATTACGCCGAAGAAGTAAAGCGTTTTGCGCAGCCATCCGTGGGTAATACTGTAAAGCAGATTCATCGTGAAGTTGCTGCTTTCTCGGAACGCAATCGAAGTGCCGAGCAGTACGATCCACACAAAGAAATTTACTGTCAGTTCCTCGGAAGCAGAAAATGACAGGTTTGTGCAGTAACGGATGATGATGTTGATGAAGGCAATGCAGGCCATGACTGCTAAGAGAAATGACCCAAGGAGCTCTTCAAATCGGGTGTTGAGGAAATGAAGCATAGTTGTTCTTCTTATATTTATTTGTGGTAAAGCCGGTGCGGCCGGAGCCGCACACGGCGTGTCGCTGAGTAATTCAAAAATTACTTGGCAGCCTGCATGTCTTCTTCGGCAGCTTTGACGACATTCGGGCCGATCTTCTGAGTCCAGTCAGCACGGACACCGGCTGTGGCTTCATAGAAGCGTTTGATCATTTCAGGTGTGTACTCCGTCACGGTCATGCCGTTTTTCTTAAGTTCTTCCTTCGGATTGGTGACAGCAGGGAGCTTATTGATGCTCTTGAGGTATTCATAAGCCTGACCGTTGTCGTTGCTCAGACGGGAAAGGGCTTTGCCGTATTTTTCAGCTTCGGTAGCGCAGCTGAGAATAAGCTTCTGATCTTCCGGAGAGAATTCCTTCCAGACTTTCATGTTGGCAGTGAAGAACAACGGGTCGATCATGTAATGCCAATCGGTGGAGTACTTGTGCCACTGCCAAACTTTAGTCGGGACGTTAATGCCGTTAGTCGGGTTTTCCTGACCATCGACGATGCCCTGCTGGAAGCCGGTCACAGCTTCAGACCAGTTGATAGCCTGAGGGTTGGCGCCAAGGGACGAGAAGATGTCAATGAAGATCGGGGTACCGCATACGCGCAACTTCATACCCTTCATATCTTCCGGTTTTTCGATCGGGCCTTTGCTCGTAGTTAATTCACGGAAGCCGTTTTCAGACCAGCCGAGGAACTTAACGCCGGTTTTTTCGATGGCTTTTTCCAGCATCTTTCCGGATTTTCCGACTTCAATAGCGTCGATAGCTTTATAGCGATCCGGATTGTTGGCGACAAAGAAGGGAAGGGCGGTGAGGTTTAATTCTTTGATTTGAGGAGACCAGTTGATGGTGGAAGCTAAAGCAAAGTCAATTGCTCCGCGGCGAACGAGCAAAAGTTCGGAAGTTTGCTTGCCTGCCATCAGCTGAGCACCGAAATACGGTTTGATGTTGATTCGGCCGTTGGATTTCTGTCTGACGCAGTCGGCAAAGAAGGTTGCGGTTTGGCCCCAGCCGGAGGAGGCGCCGGGTACAACGCTGAGCTTGTACTCGGATTTATATGCGGCGGAGGCGGCAGAAAGGCACAGGCCCATGGCAGCGAGTGCGAGGGCAGCTTTGCTTAAGAGTTTAAAGGTCACAATAGTTACTCCTAGAGATTAGAGAATAAAAAGTGTTAGTTAGGTCGAATGAAACCGAAAGCTCATTTGCTCTCGATTTACTGCCGAAGCACACCATTTGTTTAGTGTTCTTTTTTCAATGGAGTCCGGTACGACCCTTGAGGATTTGGTTAGTCTCATACAGGCTTTTGGCCCGTTCCAGACTATAAAAATATTGTATTCTTCGATTACAAAAAACTTCGTTTTTTCACTAAGGAAAACCCTGTATTAACGAGAGCGGATCATCGCAGTTATAGGTGTTTTGAAGTAGGATACCCGCCTATTCGTGCTTGTTCCGCTGGGAGATATAGATGCGCTATTACGATATTGAAGTGGCCGGTACCAAACGTGCCCTGAAACTTTGCCCTATTAATCAAGATCTTTGCATTGCAGCCTTTTTAATTCTCGGCGATACCGAGCTGACTGTTAATTGCGCAGCTGCTCTTTTGGAAAGAGCTCCTAAATATGATTTCCTTTTAACTGCCGAAGCCAAGAGCATTCCTCTGGTTCAGGAAATGGCCCGTCAGAACGGTGATGCACACTATATTGTTGCTAGAAAGGGCCGAAAACTCTACATGGACAACCCCATCTGCGTTGGTGTGAAATCCATTACTACGGAGAAAGACCAGAAACTTTATGTTGATCAGGAAGAGATGGAACAGATGCGCGGCAAACGCATTTTGATCGTTGACGATGTCATTTCTACCGGACGCAGCCTCCAGGCTTTGGAAGAAATTGCTGCCGCTGCGGGTGCCGATGTTGTCGGCAAGATGGCCGTTTTAGCCGAAGGCGATGCTGCTTCCAGAACAGATATTTCTTATCTCGAAAAACTTCCGCTCTTTAACGGCAAGGGCGAACCGCTTCCTTTTGATTAATTTCAGAGAGCTAACTGAATGATTGGCATTATCGGAGCGATGAAGGTTGAGCTTGAGGCTTTGAAGGCAAGGCTTCAGGACGTGACTGTAACCAGAATTTCGGGCGTTGATTTTTACAGCGGAAAGCTGCACGGTACGGATGTCGTCGCCGCAGTGAGCGGGGTCGGTAAGGTGTTTTCCGCCGTTTGTGCGCAGACGATGGTTTTGAAGTTCGGTGTGAAAGCCATTATTAATACAGGTGTGGCGGGAGGACTTTCTCCTAACCTTAAGCTCGGTGAAGTTGCCATTGCATCTCAAGTCTGCCAGCACGATATGGACACGTCTGGCGTCGGCGATCCCAAAGGTTTAATTTCCGGAATTAATAAGGTCTTCATTGATGCCGATCCTCTCTGGGTCGCAAAAGCTGAGAAAGCGGCACAGAAATTAGGCATTCATACTGAAACCGGCGTGATTGCTTCCGGCGACCAATTTGTCTGCGATACGGACCGTAAAGCTTGGATTCGTGATTTCTTTAGAGCCGAAGCTGTAGAAATGGAAGGCGCGGCCATCGGTCAGGTGTGCTTTGTCAATGAAATCCCGTTTGTTGTGATTCGATCTATTTCCGATGATGCTTCCGGTCACGCACCTGTTTCTTACGAATCCTTCTTTAAAGAGGCGGCTCAGCGAGCCGTCGCACTGACGGAAGAGATGCTCAAAGAAGCCTGAGAGCATTCCAAAGCAGAAGGACTTTTCCTGGAGTTAGTTGAAGGAGCGAACTTCGCGAAAAGTCCTTTTTGCATTTTGGATGAATTTTTTAGATTTTTGCTGCTTAACGGCTTTCAAGCTTTTAGAAACTTTTTCTTCAAAACAGAAGAATCTAATTGAGACAAAACGAGTCCGAAGAGCACAAGGAACGCTCCGCTGGCGGACCAAACAGTGCGTTTTTCGCCAAGGATAAAGTAGGAACAGATAAGGCAGATCACCGGAATAAGATAAGTATAGGCGGCGGTTTCCAAGAGTTTTGAGATTATTCAAAGGAGGGGGGGTGGCAGGGGAAGAAGGATTCGAACCCTCGGATGCCGGAATCAGAATCCGGTGCCTTAACCAGCTTGGCGATTCCCCTGCAACATAAAGTTCAGCGAGATGGCAGGGGAAGAAGGATTCGAACCCTCGAATGCCGGAATCAGAATCCGGTGCCTTAACCAGCTTGGCGATTCCCCTGTGCTGAGAAGACTGAATTATACACAAAACAAAAACTTTTGCAGGGCTCAACGCAGAAACAAGTCAAGGCACTCTCGAGTGCCTTGTTTGTAAAAGAAAAAATATTTTTTGAAACGTCGCTAGAAGATCATATCTGCCAGCTGAGAGATCAAAAAAGCACAAAGAGTGATGGTTGCACCAAGCTTAAATAACTTGACCTGTTGTCTTCTAAGGTCCCGTGCAGCGACGCGGGCTTTAGCACTGTCTCTATACATCGCGGACTCCTTTATGAGGTATTTCGTCAAATGAATTATATCTGAACTAGGGAAAGTTTCTAGGTATTTATACCTAAGTAAAATCAAAATGAGCGTAAAAATTTGTGAGCTAACTATTAGAACGAATGGATCGATTGAGTTGTAGAAGGTGGATGAGAAGCAAGTGCGTCGATGTATTAAATCTGAATGAGGCCGATTTTTCAGCTATCT
>OGGX01000660.1_pt1 | contig 18492 bp, 8 predicted proteins | sample 1571331 | NCBI WGS metagenome assembly OGGX01 (sample SAMEA2582056, study PRJEB24529) | metagenome | biome: Human gut stool | place: China | collected 2011
CGCGGAATACACTGCTATTCGCAGAAAGCCCGATCTGTACAAATACACCATCCAATTCCACCAAACGTTCTTCTTCCGTTTTGCGGTCTTTGATGCGCAGGGCAGTCAACTTATCACCATTTCCTATCACTTCCGTAGTCTGTGAACTTACAAACACTTCCACATTCGGCAATGATTTAAGTCGCTCTTGAAGTACACTGTCTGCTTTCAACTCATCCATAAATTCAAAAACAGTCACTTTGGAGCAGATACCGGCCAAGTCAATGGCTGCCTCAATACCGGAATTTCCTCCACCTACTACTGCTACCTGCTTTCCTTTATAAAACGGACCATCGCAATGAGGACAGAAAGCAACACCACGACCAATATATTCGGCTTCTCCCGGAACATTCAGTTTGCGCCAGCTTGCACCAGTTGCAATAATCAGTGCCGGAGCCAGGAATTTCTCACCAACAGAGGTAGTGATCTGCTTCTGTTTTCCAACCACTTCTACTTTTTCTACTTTACGATGCTCCAGTAAATCCACCGGATAGCGTAAGAGATGTGTTTTCAGATTATCGGCAAGTTCATTTCCTGTCGTTTCCGGAACAGAGATTAAATTTTCAATACCTACCGTTTCTTTCACCTGTCCGCCGACACGCTCGGCCACGATAGCTACACGGAGTCCTTTACGGGCAGAATAAATAGCTGCCGATATTCCAGCAGGTCCTCCACCGGCTACAATCACATCATATTCTTTCACCTCTGCATTCGCTTTGGTTTCGTCAATACCATATTGTTCTTCCAACTTGGCAAGCAATTCGCCAAATTCACCACGACCTACATGAAGTAATTTTCCGTCTGCAAAGACAGAGGGCACTCCTTGTATCTTCAGTGCATCTACTTCATCCTGATAAAGCGCACCGTCTACCATTTCATGCGTAATAGCCGGATTCAAAGTAGTCATTGCATTCAGGGCCTGCACTACGTCAGGGCAGTTCGTACAAGTCAAGGAAACATAAGTGGTCAGATGTATCGGACCTTTCAGTGCTTTCACACGGTTGCAAACGGCCTCATCGGGAAAGTTCTTTCCTTTGCCATCCTGATTCAGGATAGCCAAAAGCAATGACGTGAACTCATGTCCGTTAGGAATACCCCGGAATGTAATTCCGGTGCGGTCGCCATTCTTCAGTAAAGTAAACTTCAATGCGTCTCCCTCATTCACTACACAAGTGATATGATTGGAACAATCCGCTACATCTCCCAGCAGCTCCAATAATTCTGTTTTGTTTTCGTGGCTGGATGATACGGATATATCAAAAGTAAAGTTTGCCTCCAGCCCAGCAAAAATACCCTTTAATTGTTCTTTTAATGCAGATTCTAACATATCTTTTTCCCTTTCATTTTTTTAAAAGAAAGGCCGGCAGCGTCTCCCGTTACCGGCCTCCCATAATCACCATTATCAAGATCTATCAAATCTTACCTACCAGGTCGATGCTTGGTTTCAGGGTAGACTCACCCTTCTTCCATTTAGCCGGGCAAACTTCTCCGTCATGGCTGGCTACAAACTGTGCAGCTTCCACTTTACGAAGCAATTCACTTGCATCACGGCCAATGTTATTATCATTCAGTTCCACCACTTTAATCTTTCCTTCCGGATTGACAACGAATGTACCGCGATAAGCCATACCCTCTTCTTCGATATATACCCCCAATGCACGGCTCAAAGTGCCAGTCGGGTCTGCCAACATCGGGTATTGAATCTTGCGAATGCTTTCAGAAGCATCATGCCAAGCTTTGTGCACGAAATGAGAGTCAGTACTTACCGAATAGATTTCTACCCCCATCGCTTTGAACTGGTCGTACTTTTCAGCCATATCCACCAATTCAGTAGGACATACGAAAGTAAAGTCAGCAGGATAGAAGAAAAGAATCGCCCATTTACCTTTCAGGTCATTGTTGGTTACAGTCTTGAAAGCTCCGTTGTGAAAAGCCTGAACACTGAATTCAGGAAGTTGAGAATTTAAAATTGGTTCCATAATCTTTATTGCTTTTATTGTTATTAATTGATTTGACTTATAACATCAGAAACAATGTTTTGTTTTTTGTTTCTGGTGCAAAGATAAAGGCAGAAACCCCGCCTTTGCAAAAAAAGTCCAATCGAATATTTCTATGCTATGATAGATGAAATTAATAATATCCATAAAGTTCCATTTTTAAGATTTGTGCTACCACCGAATCGTTCAAATACCCACAACGAAAAAAAACAGCGCATAAAATCACGCATATATATACTATTCCCGATGATTTTATGCATACGAACAGTACTAATATACAGAAAAGAGAAGCTTTCCCCCATTATTCCCCGGTGAGAGACAAAATGTTTCTCACCGGGGAACAAAGTGTTTCTCGGTGTGGAACACTTTGTTTCAAGGTAAGAAACGATTCGAAAGACATAAAGAAGAATTCTAAACGTCTATATAGACGTACTATTTACTCTAGTTAGTATACAGATAAAAACTTATTAATATTATCAAATTGAATAGTTATCAAGAGCTTTTCTATCAATGATTCACCTTATTCAATCTGGAAGATGCTCATTGACAAGAAATAGTCCGATATAATACCACTTCCAAATACATTAATATCAATTCCTACAGATATTTTTCCTTGCTCTCACAACCAACTGCATATTTGAGAAAACAGAATGATTTAATATACAATTTTTCATATCTAGTCTTTTTCAATACTCTCCATGGTATATTCAGTTATATCAGAAAATTATCTGTCCTCTTTCTTTTTATATTCAGACGGCAACTCTCCATAAGCCTCTTTGAAGTATTTTGAGAACTGCTTGGGAGACAGCCCAACCTCGTATGCTATTTCCGAAACACCAAGCTGACTCTTTTCCAGCAATTGTTTACCTCTTTTTATCCGGATAGCCCGAATAAATTCTATTGGAGATTTTCCTGTTATCGTCATCAGCTTCTTATATAAATGTCCTCTTGTCATTCCAATAGCAGAACTTAATTCCTCCACTGAAAATTCCGGATTACTGATATTCTCCTCAACCAACTTAATAGCTTTACTAATCAGTTGCTCATCCAAAGAGCTAATAGTGATCTCACTAGGTTCAATATCTATTGTTTTAAATTTATTGTAGTTCATTTTTCTCCATTCCAAAAGCTTATTGATACGCAATAATAAAATATCGAGATTAAAAGGCTTGGTTATATAATCATCAGCCCCTTCTTTCAGACCGCTTAATACATGCTCATCGGCAGCCCGCGCTGTTAATAAAATAACAGGAATATGAGAGAATCTGATGTCTCCCTTTATCTTATTGCAAAGCTCAAGTCCATCCATTACAGGCATCATAACATCACTAATCACCATTTTTACAGGTTGATGGCTCATCACAGAAAGAGCCTTTTTACCATTAGGCGCAGCAACGACAGGATAGTGTTCCTTCAAACAGTCTATTAGAAATTGACGGAAATCATCATTGTCTTCCACAATCAGAATAGGATAATCGTTTTCAGTGCTCTCCATGTCTTCCACCGGAACGATTTCTCCCACCTGTTCTTCTTCGGAATATTTCTCATAAGTCAGGCTGATAGGAAGCGTTATAACAAACACAGTACCCCGGGGAAGATTGTTCTTAACTTCTATGTTTCCACCATGCATACTCACATACTCTTTTACAATATGTAACCCGATACCACTTCCGATATAATCAGAAGTATGTGTTTCCTGATAAAACCTCTCGAAAATAAGTTCTTTACCATCCTCACTGATTCCTATTCCAGTATCCGCCACCTGAATCCTTATCTTTTCAGCATTCGCTTCCGTAATTTTATCGACTGTTATGGTTATACTCCCATTCTCTGTATTGAATTTGTATGCATTTGAGAGCAGATTCATTAAAATACGCTGAATCTTATTCCGGTCAAAATCCATCTCAATAGACGGAGATTTCAAGATCAACTTCAACTGTATACCCTTTTTATTTGAATAAGGTTCAAAAGAACCGCATGTTTCTTTAATGAATTCCGAGATGTTTCCGTGTGATAGTTTAAGTTCACTCTTTCCATTCTCCAGCTTTCTTAAATCCAATAATTGATTCACTTCTCCCATCAATATTTCTGCATTGCGATGCATCAGTTTCAGATCTGATTTCACCTGATTATCAGAAATAGACGAAGCGAGTAACTTCTCCAGAGGAGTTATGATAAGAGACAATGGCGTACGTAAGTCATGACTGACATTGGTAAAAAAACGCATTTGAGCCTCATCAATTTCATGCTGTTTGGCTACATCCAACTCTAATTTCTGCATCTTTAGCTTGAATTTAGCTTTCCGCCGTATATACATAATTGAAGCAGCCACAATCGCACATATAAAAATCATGTACAAGATATAAGCTGTTGATGATAACCAGAATGGAGGATTTATATGGATAGTTAACGACGATATCTCATTATTCTGGTATTCATCGCCAATAACTTTCACCTGCAAATTATAAGTCCCCGGATGCAACTTATTAAAGGAGATCGTATTTCCATTGAGTTGAATCCATTCAGTGTGATCTTCAAGCCGGTATGCAAATAAAGTTTTATGCAACGCCTGATAGTTCAAAGAAGACACATCAATGGCAAAGTTATTGTTAGAATAATCCAACGATATTTCTTTAAGAAGCTGAATATTCTTGTTTAGCAGAACACGTCCGTTTATAACCTCATCTACCTCAATTCTTTTGTTTGCAATATACAAGGCAGTAAATTCCACCTTCGATTTATAAGGATTATACGGTACCGGTTCGGGCATGGTTTTAATATATCCACCTATTCCTCCCATCATGATTTCCCCATTCTTTTTACACCATATAGAATGATTATTAAACATGATATTACCCAAGCCGTCCTCATTATAATAACGGTAACACCTGAAAGTAGGCATAAGAGACATGGGATCATTAACGACCACAATATTAGTTACCCCTACATCTGTTGTTACCCATATATTCTTGTTATGGTCTTCAGTGATCCCCCTGACAAAATTGTGAGACAACCCATTATTTGAATTTAAATTAGCTATAGAGTCTTGTGTCTCATTATAAATCCAAAGCCCTTCTTTTCCTCCAATCCATAATAACCCACGGCTATCCCGATATACGCAACTAATAAAAGAGTCAAGTTGCCGTTTATGAGCACTATTCTTAGATAGTTGAGAGACTTGACGGGAATATGTATCTATTACATGTAAACCGGCAGTGGTTGCTATGTACAAATTTTGTCCATATTGACAGTATAAATCTGTAATACTATTAGAGGCTATAGGAACGTCATCCACAGTATAATCTGTAAAAGTACCATTGGTTTCATAACAATATAACCCTTTTACTACGGTTCCAATCCATATATTTCCGGCCATATCTTCATTGATGCTCCTAATATCCTGAAGAGGATTCTCTTTTCCATTCACATTACTATAATGAAGACTGGTAAATTTTCCTTTCTCATAGTAAAAGACTCCTCCCCCATACGTACCGAACCATATTCTATTTTTAGAATCAAGGAAAGAACATACAATCAAATTCTCCGAAATACTTCCATCCCGATGATTATACTTGGTCAAACTATTAGTTACCGGATTTATATAGGTGATTCCGTCTCCATCAGACCCCAACCAAATATTGCCATTATTATCTTCCAACACACAGCTAATATCATCCTGTTCCGAAATGTTTCGCCGTTTGAAAAGTGTATTATTTAAGCATGTATATGCAACTCCTCTTTTGCTTGTACCTACCCACATGATATTCTGCTTGTCGTGATAAAAACAATTTATGTGATTGGTAGGAATAGAAAACTGGTTACTTTTTTCATACTCTATTTCAGAACATTCATCACTGCTTGTATTATAAATTGTGATTCCCGTATTATCCGTACCGATCCATATATTTCCTTTACCGTCGTCCATCACTGCCGTTACAAAATAATAAGCACGATTGTCGCGGTCCGTAAAAACTTTCAGTTCTTTAGTTTTAGGGTTATAATATCGTAATGCATCTTCTGAAGAATGTGGAGTATAAAACCATAAATTAAATGCAAAATCCAAATACATTCTGTGGTGAGGATAAGTCGACAAGGATAGAAAGAGCTCATCCGAAATTTGTTTGGTTTTAAAATCAACCTTCCGAACCTGTCCATTCGTGAATAAGACATAGGCTTGTTTATTCCTACATTCGATCCATTTTATCTGGTCATTTGGAGATAATATAAAGTCGGAGAATCTGTTTTTATCTATTTCATAATAAATTAATTTATCACCTGTAGAAAACCAGATATTATTATCATAGTCAACAAACAAAAGCTTTATTTCACCTTGAATATCTACCCCCTGCAATATACCAGTAATATTGTCATCAATACAGTCTTTTACACGATCATACACAAAATACTTTTCACCGGCTTGAATCCAGATATTCTTGTTCTTATCCTCTTTGATACTATATATACTACTTTGAATGGCTATAGAATAATACTTAAAATTATAGCCATCATAACGACTTAGACCATTACCACTGATAAACCACATAAAACCATAGCTATCCTGCAGAATACCATATATATAATTATCAGGAATCCCATCCTTGACATCAAGAGATTTAAAATTAAAACTTTCAATAGGACGGATACAAATGGAAACAAAAAGAAGTCCTATCAATAATATGTATTTCTTCATATAGTACTGTTATAATTATTGTTATAGGCAAAGATACGATTTTAGAGCAATCGTTTGTTCGTATTATGTATCAGAATACTATCCCATTTGTATTATTTACCTTGCAAGAACGATGTCTTACGAGTCAGAACGGGCGATCACCCACAACTACCCAATTGTATTTAATAACCGTATCTTTTGTATTTTGTCGCATTTGAGCTATATCTATGATTCATTTTAGGAATGTACTATATTAAATTATGTTCATTTTTGCATAAGATTCTTTGCGAATCTATCATAAGAATTTATATCTTTATTATTAACTTTAATTTAATTACACAATGAAAAAACAGAATGGATTGAAATTGTGGGGGTTACTTGCAATATGCCTTGTAATACCTCAAATCATTTCAGCACAATCAACCATTACTGTACGCGGAACCGTTATTGATGATGCGGGCGAAACGATGATTGGGGTTTCGGTGCAAATCAAAGAAACAAAAAGCGGAACAATTACAGATTTTGATGGTAAGTATTCAATCAAAGCACCTGCCAATGCCACCTTGGTATTTTCCTATGTCGGCTATAAAACAAAGGAAATACCTGTTGCAGGAAAGAGTCATCGCGATGTAACGCTCGAATCCGACGCACAGGCACTAGATGAAGTCGTTGTTGTAGCTTATGGTGCACAGAAAAAAATCACCATAACAGGTGCTGTAAGCAACGTGGGAGGAGAAGAACTCTTAAAGTCACCCACAGCTTCCTTGGGAAACGCTTTATCAGGTAAATTGTCAGGTGTATCATCCGTACAATATTCAGGTATGCCGGGAGGAGACGACCCGGTTATACAAATTCGTGGAGTTGGTTCGCTCAACAATTCCAACCCGTTAGTGTTAGTTGATGGAGTAGAACGCTCCTTTAACCAAATAGACGCCAATGAAGTAGAAGACATCTCTATCTTAAAGGATGCTTCGGCTACAGCAGTATTTGGAGTACGCGGAGCCAACGGTGTGATACTTATCACAACCAAACGTGGTGAGATAGGCAAAACAAAGATCAGTTTTTCCGGTTCTTACGGGATTCAACAGGTTTCAAGTTTTTTAGATATGGTTGATTCCCATACCTGGGCGAGTTTATATAACAATGCTCAATTAGGAGATGGGACTTCTCCCGACCAACTGCGCTTTTCTGAAAAAGCTATCCGACATTTCAAAGACGGAGACCAGCCTCTCCTGTATCCCAGTGTTGATTGGCTCGATTATGTAATGAAAGATTCTGCCCCCCAACAACAATACAATGTTTCTGTATCAGGAGGTAATAAAACGGCCCGTTATTTTGTATCAGTAGGTATGTTGTCACAAGATGGATTGTTCCGTTCCTTTTCTCAAGATAAAAATTCAAACTTCAAATACAAAAGGTACAACTATCGTGCCAATATAGATCTTACCTTGAATAAAAGAAACGAATTATCCATCAATGTCGGCGGTCGTATAGAAGATCGATACGAACTGGCAGCAGGAGAAGAAAGTGTTTTTGGCAGTTTACTCAATGCTGTACCGTTCGCCGGATATGGTATTGACGACCAAGGGCGTCATATTACGGCGAATAAAAGCTATGTCGGAGATTATGATAATGATGGACTATCTGCTTTTTACGGTCAGGGATATAATCGCAAAACAACCAATGTGTTGAACTTAGACCTTATATATAAGCTCAAACTTGATTTTATTACTCCCGGCCTCGACTTTAAGGTGAAAGGTTCCTACAACTCCGATTATACACAGCAAAAAAGACGCACTGGATCTGGGGTAACTTATGAACCGCTCTTGTTAGACGATGGGACTATAGCCTTGCGAAAAAGTGGTGATGTGTGGAACCTAGGATATGAAGAATCGTATTGGTTCAATCGCAACTGGTATGCAGAAGCCAGTTTAAACTATGCCCGTAAATTCGGTAATCACGACTTCACAGCACTTTTACTATATAATCAAAGCAAGTACTATTATCCGGAACCACAAGACAAAAAAATACCAAGTTATATAGATATACCTCATGGATATGTAGGCTTGGTAGGACGAGTAACCTATAATTATAAAACCAAGTATCTGGCAGATTTTAACATCGGTTACAATGGCTCTGAAAATTTTGCTCCCGGATATCGCTATGGATTATTTCCTTCGGTATCGTTGGGGTGGATCGCATCGTCCGAAAATTTCTGGAAACCTTTAGAAAAAGTAATCTCTTATTTTAAACTGCGCACATCTGTTGGACAAGTCGGCAACGACAATATGAATGATATGCGTTTCCTTTATTTATCGGGTACCTATAAAATTAATCATGGCAACGGATATAACTTTGGCTTAGGCACATGGCTCGGTAATGCATACGAAGAGACAGCAGGTAACCCGTTCATTACTTGGGAAACCGCCACTAAATGGAATTTTGGTGTCGACATGAAATTCTTCAACGATAAACTCAGTGCCAATATTGACGTTTTCTTTGAAGACAGAAAAGACATATTAATTGACAACGCCGCTAAACTACCGGGTATTACCTCGCAAAAATCCAGTTCTGTAAATGAGGGACGTGTGAAAAACAAAGGATATGAGATAGGGCTTTCATGGTCAAGCAAAATTGGAAACGATTTCCGGTTTACGATAAACCCGAGTATCACATACGCCCGGAATGAAGTAATTGAAAATGGAGAAGTACGCCCACAGTACCAACATTTATCAGGAAAAGGGCACCCTGTAGGTCAACGAACTGGCTACACGTTCTTTGAATTCTATGATCCCGGAAATACAGAAAGCAGATATCAACAAGCCTACGGCACAGCTATGCCTGAGCAAATGGTATCTCTAAAGCCCGGAGATTGTGTATATGTGGATATTACCAATGACGGTGTAGTCGATGAAAATGATGTTTGTGCCATGTATTATAGTGACATTCCCGAATACAACTTTGCTGCAAATATTAATTTACAGTATAAAGGATTCGACTTTTCTATGCTATGGACAGGTGCAACCCATGTAACCCGTAATCTACAAGGTGTTTACAGACAACAGTTTGGCGCAATGAACAGATCAAATATGTTACAATGGGTTGCCGATAACAGTTGGACACAGGAAACGGCCCAAACAGCAACCCTCCCTCGCCTGTCCTTTATCAGTAAAGAAAACAACTCTGTCAATTCCAGTGTATATTATGCTGACGCTTCCTACGCACGATTGAAAAATGTAGAGTTAGGATATACTTTCAAGAAAATACCGGGCATTCCGCAGGTATCCAACCTCCGTGTCTATTTCTCGGGGTATAACCTGCTTACATTCTCCAAGTTCAAGGCCAATGACCCTGAAAGTCCATCCGATAAAATTAAATATCCTCTGACACGTATTTTCAATTTCGGATTAAATGTTAACTTTTAAATTGTATGACGATGAAATATATAAAATCAAAATTAGCAGTTTGGTCTTTGGTGCTAAGCATGCTTATACCAACCTTCGTAAGTTGTGTTGACGATTTTGCTGTGGGCGACTCCTTTCTAGATAAACAGCCGGGAGTGGACGTTACCTTAGATACCATTTTCTCGAAAGCCGAGTATGCACGGATGTTTCTTTGGGATAGCTACAAACATATCTATAACGGATTATCCGGACGTACTATTTATAACGCTGTAATGCCGGAAGCACTTAGCGATGTAGTTCACTCCTTCCTGGGATGGGGTGGCGTAATCAATCCTTATTATGCAGGCATGCACTCAGAAGCCGGAAACGGCAGTTATTCTGTTGATAAAATGGCATTTATTGGTAATAACGATCGCTTTGGAATTTGGGAGGCAATACGTAAAAGTTGGATATTTATTGAGAATATAGACCGTGTTCCCGATATGGATAGCAAAGAAAAGGCTCGCCTTAAAGCCGAAGCTAAATTAATAATTGCCACCCGTTATTTCGATGGAATATGCCACTTTGGGGGACTTCCTTTGGTAGATCATGCCTATGAAATCGGAGAACAATTCAAAGGGGGGTACGTAAGCGGAATAGTAGGTGAAGGAGAATTTGTACCGGGACGTGCTACCATTGAGCAAACAGCTACATTCGTTGACAATCTCCTTTTACAGGTCATCAACGAATCCGAGCTTTCATTTGCTATCGGCGACTATTTGAATGAAGGCGGACGTCTTAGCAAAGGTGGCGCTTATGCTTTACGAGCCAAACTATGGCTCTTTATAGCTAGTCCTTTGTTTAATGATACAGAGCCGTATCGGCAATACGATACCCCTCCAGTGTTTCCCGCAGGTTTTGGAGACAATGTAGACCCATTGCTTCGTATATGGTTGGGGCATAAAGATGAAAGTCTTTGGACTAAATGTGTTGAGGCTTGCGAAGATTTCTTCAAGGAAAACCAAAAGGCAGGTACTCCTTATGCTCTTGTGCAGCCTGCCGGAAATTCAGAAGGTGATTACCGCCGTGCTTATCGTTCAGCTTATTTTTCGCGAGGAACAACAGAAAAGATAATTGAAGTTAGAGGTGAAGGGAATGGCTACAGTGATGGCGAATACCTGTTGGAATGGGGAGCTAATGTGCCGGGAAATGTATCACACTATGGAGCTCATGCTCCGACAGTGGAATGGTTTAATATGTTCCCCTGGGCAAACGGTAAAAATTTTGATGGCCAGCGTGTATACAATACGCAGAACCTTGAAAACCTTGACATATTTGCTAATCGTGACCCACGTCTCTATGAAAGCATGCTTGTTCCGCAACGGAATATCAACAATTTCTATAATACTTATCAGAACAAGGATATTGATTGTTGGCAAGGCGGTAATCTGATTTCGGGAAACTGGTGGTTTACAAGTGGATATAATGCACACGGATTCGGACAATTCAAATGGGTATTGGATTATAGCCATATGGGTGACGAACGTTATTCATGGCCTTATCTGCGTATGGCAGATATGCATCTTATCTATGCTGAAGCATTGGCTCAGGCAGGACGTTCAGGCGACGCAATCAAAGAAGTAGATAAAGTACGTGCACGAGTTGGTTTACCTTCTTTAAGTGTAAACACAGATCTTAATCTCAGCGACAAAAATGTATTGGTAAATGAAATCTTGCGTGAACGTGCCTGCGAACTTGCTCTTGAAAATAGCCGGTTACTTGATCTGATCCGGTATAAAAAACAAGATGTATTTTGTTCTCCACTTCATCGCATGACTATTTATGCAAAAGATGCCCAAACCGGAGAGAAAACAGAGATTCCTTTCAGCCAAATGAATGGCGTATGGCCCAAGTTCATTTATGAAACCACTGTGATCTCCACTTTTGCAAGAGTTTGGTGGAGTGGAAACTGGGATAATAAATGGTATCTCTCTCCGATAAATAGACAAGAGATAAATAAGGACTATGGGCTTTCACAAAATCCTGGATGGTAATACCCTTTTTAATTCAATAGCATTATGAATAAATATATATCGAGAATCTGTTTGGCTGGCGTATTGGCATCTGCCTTGACAGCAAACGCACAGAATAAGCTGCAAGATAAAGACAGTATTAAGGTAGATTTGGGATTCGGTGTGGAACAAAAACTGTCTGTCTCATCAGCTGCCGCAACCATAATTACCTCAGAAGAACTGAAACAAACATCAGCAATTAATCTCCCGGATGCGCTGTACGGACGTTTGTTAGGACTAACGGCATTAAAAACCGGTGGTTTCTCCGGTGATGATAATTATGGAGCATGGTTTAATATACGAGGAGAGCAAACCACTTCGGAAAATGGGATATTAATCTTAGTAGATGGAATTAAACGCCCCATCGACCGTTTGACAGTGGACGAGGTGGAGTCCGTTACGGTACTTAAAGATGCAGCAGCCGTGGCACTGCTCGGTTACAAAGGTGTAAACGGAGCCTTATTGGTAAAGACCAAACGGGGAAAGGAAGGAAAACTGAATGTAGATGTGTCATATAACCACAAGTTCACTTTCTCTCCGAAGATTGCCGATTTTGTGAATGCCGAAACGTATGCAAAGGCTACAAACGAAGCGCGGGTGAATGACGGATTGGCTCCAACCTATTCTGAACTCGAATTGGAGCTGTTCAAGTTTGGTAGTGACCCTTATTATTATCCGAATGTCGATTGGAAGAATGAAGTTCTAAAAGATGTAGGTTCAGAAGATCAAGTGAATGTTGCTATCCACGGAGGCAGTGACAAAGTGAAGTATTTCACCATGCTTGATTATACAGGAAGCAGAGGTATGCTTAAAGGAACCAATCAGAGTGATTTCGATTCCCAATTGCGCTATTCCAAAGCTAATATTCGTGTCAATCTGGATTTCGCTGTTACTCCAACTACAAATATGGCAGTGAATGTACTTGCCAATTTTATCGAAACCAACGGACCTGCATCGAGCAGCGGAAACGATATTTTCTATCAACTCTATCGGCTTCCAGCAAGCGCTTTCCCTGTAAAAACGCCCAATGGAGTGTGGGGAGGTAATCAGAACTATGGAGATGCCAACCCTGTGGCACGCATACAAGATACCGGTCGAGGGAAAACCCATCAACGAGCTTTATATGCCGATGCTCGTCTGACACAAAATCTTAATTTTTTATTAGACGGTTTGAGCGCCTCTGCCCGAATTGGATATGATAATTATTCGCGTATTAACGAAAGTCATAGCAAAAGCTTTCAATATGGATATGTAGAATATACAGGTGACAAGAATAAATCCAAAGAGGTTCTTTATGGAGATAAGGTAAATAGTTTAACTTATAGCAAAGGATTGAACAACCAATGGCGTTCTTCCCATTTTGCTTTATCGCTAGATTACCAGAAAGCGTTTGGCGACCATTCTCTAGCAACCTCCATCATTTATAATACGGAATCAGAAATCGGCATGGGCCAATACAATACGTTCTATCGGGCCAATATCATGGGCTATTTGAACTATGCATGGAGACAAAATTTAGTGGCAGATATAGTATTGGCAGCCAATGGTTCTAACCGTTCTTATCCCGAAAAGTGGGCATTCTCTCCAACGATGTCATTGGCATATATCTTTGCCAAAAAAGAAGACAGTCCTGTGCTTAACTATGGTAAAGTGAGAGGATCATTTGGTATCCAACATACCGATTATGTTCCCATCGAAGGCATTTGGCTTGAAAATTATGGTGGCGGCCACGGAAATGTAGTATTTAAACCTAGCTACGACGGCAGCTTTTGGGGGACCTATCTTTCATACTATCCGCTCAGCAGCTTTTCCCTCGAAACGGCTTATAAGTATGACATAGGAGTCGATCTGCGTTTGTTTAAAAGTCTGGATGTAACGGCAGACGTGTATTACAATCGCCGCAGTAACATCATGCTAAGTGCCAATGACCTCAACTCTTGGGTGGTAGGGCGTCCTAACTCCTATGCTGCCAAAGGAAAGGTAGATAGCTATGGAGTGGAACTCGGACTGAATTATGTAAAGCAATTCAATAAAGATTTTCTGCTCCGTGCCGGTGCTGCCTTCACATGGGGAACCAATGAAATTGTAGATTATATAGAAAACCCGTCGGAAGATTACCAATCACGCATCGGGCAACGTGTTAGTCAAGCTCAAGGACTCGAAGCTATCGGTTTCTTTAAGGACGAACAAGACATTGCCAAAAGTTCTGTACAACAGTTTGGTCAAGTACGACCGGGTGATATCAAATATAAGGATCAAAATAAGGACGGAGTAATCAACGAGAGTGATGAAGTCTATTTTGGTTATGGAAGCAGTGTACCGGAAACGAATTACTCATTTACGATTGGTACTCAATACAAACGTGTAGGGTTCAATGTTCTATTTCAAGGCATCTCCGGTTTGACTCAATACTTAGGCACAACAGGAGTTTGGGATTGTGTGAGAAATAACAATAATCTTTCAACGCATTATTTGGAAAATGCCTGGCGTCCCGGCAGTGACAATGCTAATGCACTTTATCCGAGACTCACATCTCTGGACAATCCCAATAATTACAGAGCAAATAGCGTGTGGTATAGTAATATCAATTGGTTGAAGTTACGGAATGTAGAAGTCTATTACTTACTTCCTGAAAACTGGTTGAAAAAAATATCAGTTTCCGATGCAAGGATCTATGTCAAAGGAGAAAACTTATTGACTTTCTCCAATATGGATGTGATGGACCCCGAACTTATAAATACAAATTATCCTACTATGAAGGGGGTAAGCATCGGATTCCTCGTTAATTTTTAAATCAATAGAATAACGAATATTATGAAAAGAATAGCTACATATTTGATAGTCGCAGCATCACTCATACTGAACGGATGTGTGGACCTCAATTACAGTGAGGTGGTAACGAACGATGAAGATTGGGTATATGACAGCCCGATTTATGGAATCGAAAAGTTGGTCAATGATATTTATGCACAATTTCTGAACGAATTTGAGAACAATTATGATGGAGCTTTTAGAGCGTGCGCTACCGATGAAGCCGATTATGCGTTATCAGGTTCAGATGTACATAGATTTTATAATGGTGGATGGACACCCAACAATCCGTTGCCAGAATACTGGAAAAACAATTATACCGCCATTCACGAGGCCAACAACTTCCTAGAGAAACTGGACAAGATATCATTGGAAGATTACATCTACAGTGTAAGCGAAGGAACAAACTATCCGGAGTTGAAAGCTCGTTTTGAACTGTTCCCTTATGAAGTCAGAGCACTCAGGGCCTATTATTATTTTGAGCTGGTCAGAGCGTATGGTGATGTACCTTTAGTACTCTCGACACTGACCATATCAGAAGCTAATAATGTAGAGCGGACCCCGGCAGACAAAGTTATAAAGTTTATAGTCGATGAGTGCGATGCCATAGCAGAGTACTTACCCATCAATTATCAAAACGAGATGAGTCAACAGTTGGGACGTACCAATCGTCCTTTCGTACTGGCTCTGAAGGCCCGTACGCTACTATATGCTGCTAGCCCACTTTTTAATCCCAACAACGACAGGAATAAATGGGAGGCAGCTGCTAAGGCCAATAAAGAAGTGATTGACAGATGTGCGGAATGGGGAATTGCATTAGATACGTATGCTTCTTTATGGGGAAATAATAGTTTTGTGAATAAAGAAATCATTTTCGCAGTAGCAAAAACAGAAGATAATACTTTTGAAAAACAAAACTATCCCATAGGTATCGAAGGAGGCCAAAGCGGGAATTGTCCAACACAAACACTGGTCGACCAATATGAGTATCAGTCAGGACCTTATGCAGGAAGGACTTTCGGAGAGATGCATCCCGGAACAATCGATTTGACCAGTGGCGCTCCTTATAACGGTTTGGATCCGCGTTTTGGAATGACAATCGTGAAAAACGGAGATCTTTGGCCTTTAAACAGCAATCAGCAGATGCCAATACAGACATATGAGGGTGGTTTTAACGGTTCACCAAAGTACAATGCCACACGTACCGGATACTATCTGAAAAAGTATGTGGACGGGAATACTGATTTAACACCCAATGTAAACAGCAGTTTCAGACATGCATGGATTGTTATGCGTCTTGCCGAGTTTTATCTGAACTATGCAGAATGTATATATCATATTACCGGTGATGCTGATTCAAAAGGAGATTATGGAATGTCAGCCAATGAAGCAATCAATGTGGTACGTGACCGTTCTGATGTTATGATGCCTCATTTTACTGGCAATCCCACAGATTTTCTAGTACGCTACGAACGGGAACGATTAATCGAATTTGCTTTCGAAGATCAGCGTTTCTGGGACGTACGCCGATGGAAAAAGGGAAAAACCTACTTCAAAACAATAGAAGGTGCCGAACTGGTAAAACAGGGTAACGGAAATATCATTTTAACCCGTAAAGCATTTTCTCGTCAGTGGGATGAAAAATATAATAAATTTCCGATTCCTTATTCTGAAATCAAGAAAAATACCAAATTGTATCAAAATGAAGGTTGGTGAAAATATTAATGATATAAAAATATAAGTATATGAGAAACAAGATATCATACCTTTGGATTATTACTGCCATCATTCACATGTTCTTTTTTACAGCCTGTGAGGATGAGACAGAACAGGATCAGGCTGCCGGGCTGGCATTAAAAGCATATAGCCCGACAGTAGTAATGGCAGGAGGCGAAATGGTAATAACAGGAAGTGGGCTGAACCAAGTAAATTCAATCCTTTTCCCCGGAAATATAGAAGTGACTGATTTTGAAGTGGTAACATCCAATCAAATCAAGTTAATAATTCCCAGCGGCATAGATGAAGAAGGTGGTTTCCTAAAAATTGCTTCAGAAGATAAAACGATTGAGAGCTCGGTTGCAATGAGATTAGCCAAACCGGAATTAAATTCTATGGACCCGGGAGATGAAGTCAAGACCGGACAAGAACTAACATTTAAGGGTGTTGATCTGGAATGTATCAAACAGGTAATTTTTCCTGCTAAAACAGAAGATCGACAAATTGTAATCAACGCTATCGATTTTATTCGCAAAGCATCTGATAATCTCAAAGTAAAAGTCCCGGCAGGAATAAAAAATGGAATGGATAGAATAATCCTCGTTGCAACGGATGGAACAACTTTAACATCTGAAGAAATAAAGCTGATACCTTCAGAAACAGGAGGAGAAAATATCCTATGGGAAGACAATTTCGTAATTGGAGACTGGGATACCACATTAAATTTAGATGTGAGCTATTTCCAAAAACTTGCCATTGGTGATAAACTCCGATTCTATTTTACTCCGACCCCAGGTGATGGCTGGCAGCAAATAGATCTTCGTGACAGTGCGGATGGAACTTTCCCGGGATTTGAATTTAAATGGCTTGGAGATTATCCGGATGGATATGCCGATTTAGAAGTCACCCAAGATGCGTACAATCGCATTATGGTAGGCGGTCTACTTGTACGGGGAGCCTTTTATACCTTAACTAAGGTCGAATTGATTAAAGGATCTCCAGTGGATCCCAGCTCAAATGTGATATGGGAAGGTGAATTTAAATCTGACAAAGCAGAAGGTGAGGATGGTTTTCTTAGCTTTAAGTTGGAGCCGAGTTATCTTTCTAACCTTGCTGTGGGACAAACTATTCGTATTTATTATAAATTCGACGAGAGAAACTATACTGGCTACTGGGGGCAAGGTCTTTCCGGAATAAACCTTCGCTCTGGTAATGACGACAATGACCTTACCTTTGGGAACCCCCAAATCACAGATTTTCAGGATATGCAACTCACCGATGTTGGATATTACGATTTGGTTGTTACACAAGCAGTGTATGACTGTATTAATCCCAATGGTACAAGTCCGGGACTTCTTATTCGCGGCTGGAAATATATTCTAACAAAAGTGGAACTTATTCAAGATGATCCGATAGAGCCATCCAATGTGATATGGAAAGGTGCAATTGATTGGGGAGAAGGTAATGACCTGCTTTTAGATAAGGACAAATTTCAGAATCTTTCGGTTAATAACACGATCCGTTTCTATTTTACGCCGTCCGATGAAGGTTGGCCACAAATAGACATTTGTGATAGTAATTGGAGCAGTTTCGAAGGCTTAGGATGGATAGGGCTTGACAATTTCCCTGACGGATATGCAGATTTAATAGTCACACAAGATGTATACGACCGAATTATGCAGGGTGGACTACACATACGTGGTTATTTTTATACATTGACTAAAGTTGAACTTATATAATAAATAATATAATAAGTAACTGTTCAAAATTAATTTTACAAATATGAATAATTCACGAATAAGTTC
>OGGX01000676.1_pt1 | contig 18106 bp, 9 predicted proteins | sample 1571331 | NCBI WGS metagenome assembly OGGX01 (sample SAMEA2582056, study PRJEB24529) | metagenome | biome: Human gut stool | place: China | collected 2011
ATGATACTTATTTAAAATCTGATGGAGATAAAGTTAAGGCAAGCACCGAAAAATACTATAATTATTACTCCAATTATTATTGCGGATTTATTCATAGTATATATTTTTAATTTACGTATTTATATCAATCTAATATCTGGTGAAATCTGTTCCAAAACAAAAGTTTTCAGAATCATTGCCAGTAAGTATTTTGCTCAATCATAGAATTGCTAAGAATATCCTGATCAATAGGCCAGTAAATACCTCCTTCATTGATTAGTTTTCGTAGCTTTGTATCATTATTCAACAATTTCTCCTGACGTATCCGGTCGTACCATCGCCAACCCTCTCCCATAAGTTCTCTTCTTCTCTCCTCAAAAACAGCTTGAATAACTTTTGACTTATCACTATTAAAATCCTTTTTATAAGACACTGTACTCATTCCTCTGGCAGTTCTGATTGTATTAAGATGTACTAGTGCCTGTTCCGGTTGATTTATTGCACACAAAGCTTCAGCGCGAAGTAATGTGATGTCTTCAAGACGGCTGAATACCAGCGCTGATCCGAAAATAGCATAATCATTAGTCGCAGCATTACCATTCTGAATGACTTTAATCTTACTAAAAATAGGATATTGAGATTCAACATTATGAACATAACTGGTATAATATTTACCACTCTTAGAATCAATGCCGAACCTTTGATCATCTACATTATTAAATATGGAAAACAAACTATCTTTTGAAACGTACATATCAGGAGTACTTTTCTGCACAAGCGGAGCAGCTAATGTCAATCCTTCAAGATGTCCATTCTGTGATGCCTCGCTTTCATTATGATCAAAAGTAAACCCTACGATACGGGATACCCTCCAGTCGGAGTTGGTGAGAAAGAGTCCCTGTGAGGAGGTAAGATCTGCTACACCAATATATTTTGCCTCTACACGACTCGCATTGTCCATAATATACGCAGCATAAGTTTCTGCATTCAAATAATTTCCTTCCCAAGCTGCGATGTGTGCAAGAATTGCATATACAGACAATTTATTCAATAAGATGCCTTGCCAGTCTTTCCCTTCTTTACCATAATAAAGGCTTGTTTTAGAGCCTAACTGGAAAGGTAGTACTGTTGCTGCATTTTCCAGTTCTTCTTTCGCATAGCTCAACACAAGTTTGGCGTCCGTCCGCTCCATCCTAGGAAAAGAACCATTATCATACGAATAAGTAACTAAAGGAACATCTCCCCATATGCGTACCATATTGAAGTAAGCAAAAGCTCTTAGTACTCTAGCTTGTGCTATATCCAACATCAGATTTTCCTCTGAATAGGATTTATCTTTCTCAAAAGTTCCCGGAGCCTTTTCTATAAAAATAGAAGCTGCGTTTATAACAGCATAAAATCTTCTCCAATTAGAAATTTCCTTCATTATCGGAAATGGCTCGTTCAGATTGTTATCTACGACTGCCTGAAGATCAAGACGATCAGTTACACTAAAATCTCCTCCGCGTAAATCACCACAAATCCAATATGCATTATTTTCAACTAAAGCAGCTCGCATCAAGCCATATACTCCCATCAATGCAGCACGAGTATCTTCAAGAGTACTCCATTGCTGATCTTCCTTAGCTATACGTTTGGATTCTACATCTAAAAAATCATTACAGGAAGCAAGTATCATGGAAAAGCCAACACCCAATAACAGTAAAAAGTGTGTTGTTTTTCGATATAAATTACTGAACATATTACTATATTTTGAGGTTAAAATTTGAAACGTAAGCCTAAGGATGCAGAACGAGGAATAGGCATAGAGTAGCCATCATAATTGCCATTGAAACCAACTAATTCAGGGTCGTTGCCAGAGAAACCTGTAATAGTAAACAAATTGTTGGCTGTCAAGTAGAAATAAAGACTTTTGACTATCCGGTTCTTTTCGCCTTTTAATGGAAGAGTATAGCCTACAGTCACATTTCTCAATTTTAAATATGAAAGTTTTTCTAAGAATAAATCTTGCTCTGCTCTATATGGATGCACTTTACTCAACGGATTATAGATAGGATAATCATCTTTCTGATTCGGCAATTCTTGCCAAAAGAATATTTCTTTTACAGAACGGATGGACTTCGTACGATCTAATGTCATAAAATCATAACGCTGTTGATCTCTGACATTCAGTGCGCTATGCCCCAAAGCAAAAAAACAATGAAAGCTAAAATCAAACTGTTTATATTTAAATTGATTAGTTAATCCTCCTGTAAACCGAGGAAGTGCATGACCTTTCAACACTCGGTCATTATCATCAATTATATTATCTCCATTAACATCTGTCCACTTCGGATCACCTTTTTGGAAGGGAACTCCATTTATACTCAACGGTTTACCATCCTTAACCGGAACCTCACTGTTATCAGCATAGATCCCATTATTCTGATAAATCCAGAAAGCATCAACCGACTTGCCTACTTCAAATTTACGACTATTGGTAACAACTTCATTCAATCCTGAAGGTAGTTTTTTCAACTCATTCTGGTTGAAACTCATATTCAAAGAAATATCCCAACTTAAACGATTCGGATCATTTATAGCAAGCGGAGAAACCGATACGTTCATTTCGGCACCTCTATTGGATATTTCCATTCCATTAACAAACCTGTATTTATATCCAAACTCTTGATATACAGGCATCTGAAGAATAATATCTTTTTCCCGGTTTTCATAAAAACTAAGCCCGATATTAACACGGTTATTTAAGAAAGAGGCATTCAAATCAATACCTAATTTATCCGAATAAGGCCATCCCATACCATAATCTACCCAGCCTATTGAATAAGGACGAGTTACTGTTGCAAAACCATTGGAAGAAGATATCATTGATTGTCCACTCCATCCCAACTCTGACGAAACATAGTTGGGACCTAATGTAAATCTGTCTGATTGTACTAGATGCCCTAAGCGTGCCCATGAAGCTTTTAATGACAGTTTAGAAAAAAGAGTTGAATTATTAAAAAATTGTTTTCTCAAGTCCCATCCTAAAGAAAAAGCAGGAGAAAACAACCAGCGTTTATCCAACTGAACATTAGAAGCACCATCGTATCTTATTAATGCACTTGCATATAAAAGCTTTTTAAAATTATAATCCAAAGCAAATGAAGTAGAAACCAACCGCGTTTCCAATCGGTCCGCAAAACGATAAACTCTTGTAAAACCTCCTGAGTTACTGGTCGTTTTTGTATCGTCTTCTCCATCATATCCCTTACTATAATTATAATGATAGTAATCACTTTGTATCGAACCATCCCAACGAAGATCTAATGCATGAGCAGGAGTCAAATCAAATAAATATCCAGCTGAAGCGTTACCAATCAATCGTCTGTTGTATCCTGAATAATCAGAAACAAAACTGACAGACTCCATAAGGGTAGAAGGCCAGAATACATGACGCACATTAGTATTATAATCCAGAAGAACTCCAACATTCACATGAAAGCGATTTTTGATATAGCGCATAGATAAATAGCCATTCAACAAATTGTTCAGATTTTCTTCTTTGGTCAAATTATCATAACCAAGAAAACGCTCATAGGCTCCACCACTAGGCGCAATTGGGGTAGACAAATCAGGTAAATATTCCATCTCCGTCAAACGATCCAAGAAGTTTTTGTTTCTTTTACGATCAATTCTATTCGCATTGATATAAGTACTCACAGTAAAACCTGATATAGGAGTTATATTCAAAGCAAAACCAATGTTATATTTGGTATTTCCCACATTTTTTATAACTCCGGACTCCTCGGTAAGTCCTAATGTAAATATATAATTAGCCAATGAGTTTTCACCTCCAATGGATGCGCTCACATTATATAGAGGAGAAGATTTATAATAGGAATCAGCCCAGTCTGGTTCTCCAAAATAAGATGATTCTCTTGGATCTGCTAAATAAGAAGGATAATATTGTTGTTCAGCAGGTATCTTATAAGTATCATAAAACTTTTGTCGAAATGCCCTTTCATATCCTCCATTAGTCATTTTTACTTTAGAAGGAGCAAAAACAATTCCTCCAGACGCATTAATAGAGACATTGCTACCACCATAGTATCCATCTTTTGTCACAATCCAGATAGCACCGTTAGCTGCCAAAGGGCCTAATTTAGCTAAAGCCAGAGGATCTTTAATAACTTCAATAGATTCAATGGCCTGCATATCCAATCCGGCTAGAATATTAGTTGCACTCCCAATAGGATTTACATCGTATTGTTTTATATCATACATATACGGATGATCCAAAGAAAGCGGAATACCATTTACATAAACAGCCGGTTGAACGCCCGAAACATCTTTATTGGAAAAAATCGGAGATGAAATTCCCCTAATCAACATGCTTTGTATACTCCCTGATTCACCATTGTTTTCCTGGGTATACACACCGGATGCATTTCCTTTAAGCAACTGTTGAATAGAGAGAAATTGAGAGCGTTGCAAATTCTTAATATTGACAGTATCATTCGTCTTATCAGAATCCATTCCCCGATTTACAACTAAACGAGGTCCTACATTAAAAAGAATTTTCTTTTCTTGAAAACTTTCTTTTTTATAGACTCCCAAAGAATCAGAATTCTCAGGAGGAGTATTTGACTTGGATGCTATTGTCCCACCAAATCCTAAAAAGCCTACAGCGACAAGTAAACGGCAAAAAGGCTTTTGCAAAGAAAAATCAGGTAAAGTTACCACCATGCTATTAGATTTATAAGTTTTTTAGATCATATAAGTATTAGTTATGCATTAATCGCAGTACAAAAGTGCGAATTATCCAATAAAAAGAAGTCCTATAATCATTCAGAAACGTACAATTTTGAATCATAATTGCCATAATTTATAATAGGTTTAAAAATCATGCAACATTAGTCCAGAAATCATGCAGAGGGTATAAAAGAAACTTATATATAGAAAGGTACACACCTTACATTAAGATACGTACCTATCCTTATAGACTCATACATTTTCTATTCTAACAAGACTTTTGATATTCTTTGGGAGTTACACCAAAATCTTCCTTAAAACAAGTTGCGAAGTATTTTGGATTAGAAAAACCACATTCATAAGCAACCTCTGCAATAGACATTGATTTGTTTTTCAATAATTGGCTACCATACTTTAATCTTATGTTCCGAATAAACTCAATCGGTGACAATCCTGTCGCTATTTTCATCTTTCTATAAAGCGTAGATTTGGATACAGCCAAAGCATCCGCTAACTGAACAACATCAAAATCTCCCTTTACCATATTAGATTCTATAACAGAAACAACCTTATCAAGAAAATCTTTATCAATGGAAGAAGTCTCCAAAGAATCAATATCGACTTCTACATTAGTGCGAAATTCCTCTTGCTTACTTTTTTTATAAATTATAAAATTATTAATACGAGCTTCCAGTATTTTTAATTCAAACGGCTTGGATATATATCCATCTGCTCCTGCATTGTAACACTCAATACGATCTTCCGCCGTATTTTTAGCCGTTAACAAAATAACAGGAATATGACTAGTTTCCAAATTAGATTTTATGTTACGACATAATTCCAAGCCATCCATTTCAGGCATCATCACATCACTTATGATAATATCTATTTCATTATCCTTTATTATATCCAAAGCCTCTAGCCCATTTTTTGCAACGAGAACATGGTATTGTCTGGATAAAATTTTCTCCATAAGGTACAATAATTCTTCATTGTCTTCAACCAATAATAAATGATTGTCATTGACTTGTACATCTTCGACTACTCCTGGCTTTTCTAAGTCCTCATGCTCAAAAATCATAGCCGCCTTTTTATCATTAACCGGAGTTTCTCCTGTTATCAACTCATTTTCTTGATAACTGTCTTTATCAATAGGAAAATATATAGTAAAAGTACTACCTTTAGTTAGTTCGCTTTCTACCTCTATCGTTCCATGATGCAATTCAACCAAATCTTTTGTTAATGATAATCCAATCCCATTAGATTCACTTTCGTCTCCTTTATGTGCTGTATAAAACCTTTTAAAGATATTTTCCAAATCACCAGGAGCAATACCCTCACCTGTGTCAACAACTTGAATACGTAAATGAGTGTGTTCAGCTTCCTGATAGGATTTCATTATTAATTTTATTTCCCCGCCCTCACTTGTATATTTACAAGCATTAGACAATAAATTAGATACAATTTTATCGATCTTATCTCTATCAAAATAAGCTATTAAATGTTTGTCTTCTGTAGAAAAAATAAATGTTTGACTTTTTTTCCTTATTAATGGCGCAAAATTAACCTTGCATACATCATCTATAAATGAAACAATATCACTTTTCGAAACAGATAACTTCATGTTTCCACTTTCCACCTTACGAAAATCCAGAATCTGCTGCAATAATCTTCGCAATTTGTTCACATTGGAACGGATCATACTTAATTGAGAGATTCGACTACCATTCGTCATCTCTGCATCATCAATCAAACATGTAATGATAGTAAGCGGAGTCAATAAATCGTGTGAGATATTTGTGAAATAACGTAATTTAGTCTGAACCAGTTCTTCTGATTTTTCCCGGTCGATTTGTGCTATCCTTAGCTCATGACGTAATTGTAAACGTCTCTTCATTCTTCGATAAAAAAGATATAAAGATAAAATAACCAACACAACGTAGAACATATAAGCCCACCAAGTTTCATAAAACGCAGGTTCCTTAGATACTTGAATTTCTGCAATATAATTGCTCCACAATCCATTTGTATCTGTTGTCTTCAAATAAAATGTCCGTTTACCTTTAGGAAGCTGATTATAGAATGCAAACTGACGGTCGCCTCTAACATACACCCAATCATCATCAACCCCCTCCATCTTATATGCATACTTAATTTTATCTGGAAATGCATAGTTTAAGGAAGAAAAATCTATCTCAATATTCTTATCTCCCGCATCGAAAGAAATAGTCTGGCTCCTCAAATTGAAACGTTGATTATCCTTTTCCAAAAGACTGGAGACACCATCTATCTTCACATCTGCCACCATTGCTCTAATTCTACGAGGATTATCAGACAAATGTTCATAAGGAGTAAATACCGAAATCCCTTTATTTCCTCCATAAAGAATTTTTCCAGAACGAGTTTTCAAATAAGAATTAGGCATAAATGAGTTTACCATTACATCATCCATTGTTGAGTAATCCATAATACCACCATTTTTAGGATCATACTCAATAACTCGTTTATTGGTAGAAATCCAAATATGCCCTAACTGATCTGTTATAATATTAAAAATACCTTCTTCGAGCATATCAAACATATTGGATAAGTTTTCAACTTTCTTCGTCCGAGGATCATATGTAAACACATCACCATCCAGACTCCCCATCCACACCAAGCCATTATCATCTATACAAATTGCTCCTATGTTATCACTAACCAATTTATCTGTTTGAGTAGTCAGATTTTTTAAACCTTTCTTTTCAAATGTCAGATTAGAAGACACTATAGCATTATATACACCTTGTTTTCTTGTACCAATCCATAAAGTTCCGTCTTTGCCTTCCCCAATCCCAGTTATATCCATTGACGGAAATTTTGTATCTTGAAGATTTTTCTCTTTTTCTGGTTTAACCAAAATACCTTTAGTTGTTACAACCCAAAGATTATGTTTGCTGTCTTCATAAAAAATGCGTGGAAATCCCGGATTATCTGCATAGTTACTCAAATTTAAGGTCCCTAATAGTTCTATCCTATCCTTTTCTTTTTTCACTCTATAAATTTCCGGATAATATTCAGATCCCAACCAAATTTCATTCAATAATGGAACAGATATGATACAACTAATATTTCTCAAATTGGGCACATTTTTCAAAGAAGGAATATCTGTATAAAGTTGAAGTTTATTTGTTCCAGGATTGAAGATCCCTACTCCCCAACGATTTTGGTCAATCCACAGATCACCATCACCATCTTCATAAATATTTTTTATATTTGTGATAAAACCAGTTTTTTCACGAATAGAAGGAAAAGAATAGTTTTGAATTAAAGGTTTATTTAAATCAATCATGGACAATCCTTCGTTAAAAGCTGCAATCCATAAATTACCAGATTTATCTTTTACTATCTCACTAAAAATATTATTCAATTTAGAAGATATAGAAGATATATCAACACTATTTATCACGTCTCCCGGACGTTTTTGAAGAGCATAAAGACCTTGTGTAGATACAATCCATATATACCCATACTTATCATCTTGAGTTATACTAAAACAACCACTTTCATCCCAATGCTCATCACTTTTTATATCTACATGCCTATACATCAAATCCTGTTTTTCTTCAGGATTAAACAAAAAAATTCCACTTTCCCAAGTCAATATCCAATGCTGTTTCTTATCATCCTGAAAAACTCTAAACGGGTTATTTAATGTTCCGATCTGAGGCATAGCAACAAATGTATCCTTTTTCGAATCATATCGGTGTAATCCCCTCTCCCATAAAGTTACCCAAATTTTTTTATCAGCATCTTCATATATAGAATTCACGCTAGTAACAGGTAAAGCAGAATCATATCTTTTACAAAAAGAAAAATCGGCAGAGCAACGAAATACAGATGTCAATGTTCCAATCCAAATCCACCCTTCACTATCTACAATCATTGTTCTAATTTCTTGATCCTTCAATTCATTATGTTCAACTGGAGTTATTTGATAAGTTCTCTTATTCAGAATATTAATCCCTTTTTTAGTACCTATAAATAAATACCCATTCCTATTCTCTGTAATACAAGTAATTTCATTATTCGTTAAAAGATCCGGAGTCTTTAATCCGGAACGAAAGACTAATACCCGATAACCATCGTAACGACATAGGCCATCTTTAGTTCCCAACCACAAAAAACCTTCTCGGTCACAATGAACCCGTAATACAGTACTAGAAGGCAAATAATTATTTAATGGAAGAGTAGTCACCGACATTTGTTGTGCAAAAGCACATGAGAGCATTTGAATAAAAACAAGTATTATATATAATTTCATTTTGTGTTTCATAGTAACACTCAGTATAAAGATGTATTTCTGATGCAATATTAAACAAAAGAAGCTTTTAACGATACTCAAATCTCTTAAAATATACTAATAAAAGGCTAACAAAGATACATGTGGTCGATTTTTAAACCTTTCTGAACGATTTTTGCCCTTTATCAAATAGATAATTCAAAATTAAACGCATTTGACTTATTATAGTACTCCTAATTAAATAGGATTCTGCAATTTTGCAAACAAAAAATAAATAAATGGCGTTTTGAACAAAAATTCAATCATTAAACAATTAACTTATAAAACATTTCTGTATCATGAAAAAGAGATATGTAAAAATCATGTTCCTATCAATGGCATTACTAGTAATTAGTACAGCAGCCACTTATGCAGTTCAGCCTAAAGATGAACCTAAAGAAACAGTACAAACACCAACAGATGAGCATCTGCCATCATTAACAATCAATGGTACAAATGAGTCATCTTCCTTCTTTGTAGATTCTAAAGCATTACCCGGAAAAGAAATAACGATTACTGCTCCGAATGGATTTACTGTAACTCCAACTATAATACCAGCCAACTCAGGAAAACAAAAAGTAACCGTAACCCTGAACAGTACTAAAATACTGACTGAAGGAAAAATCATTCTAAGAAGCAGAGATACCCGTTCTTATGTAAGTGTAAAAGGATATGGAACGGAGCTTCCTGTAAAAGAGATTGCTGCATCTCCTGTTTATATGAAAGGAAATGATACAGAATTCACTAAAAAATTTACTCCCAACACTAAAGGATATACAATTGAATTCAGAATAAAAACAGATGATTCGGAGAAAAGTTTTTATCCTTATTTCGTAAATGAAAAAGGTTATGGATTTAAAGCATATATCACCTCTAATGAAATCGGATTGTTTAATGCATATAAAAAAGAGATCAACAATCCGGCTACAAATGGGAAAACAGGAGGAAAAGGTAAGTTCTATAATAATGATGGCCAAGCACACACTTATCGCTTTGCCATAACGCCAGACAATCGCGCCTTTATCTATAGAGATGGAATTCCTGTGGATTCTGTTCGCATTATGGACTATGCTCCACAACCCTATTTTGCAGGAGAAGTTGGCGAAGCTGTAGAGAATCTATTAAAGAATCCGAACTTTGAAGGAGAATTTGACATTAATCCAGAAACGAAATTAGCTACTAGAATTGAAGGATGGGATATCGTTATTGGTGACCGTTGGAATTCAGAACAACAGATTCTTCCAGAAGAAATAGATAACAATCAGGATTTGGATAACCACATTTTTGAGATCAGACCTTACAAATGGGCAACAGGTTGGAGTGATGGTATTTTAATGCAAGTGGTAGATGTTGCACCTAACGAAACTTACACATTATCTGCCTTATTAAAGGGAGGAATAGCCAAGAAAGAAGGAAAACTCACAGGTAAAATGATTATAGAAGAAGTCGAAGATCCAGAGAAAAAAGTTATCACTGAAATAGCTAGTGACAATTGGGAAACTTATTCAATGGACTATACAACTTCTGCCACATGCAAACAGATACGTGTATCTTTCACTGTAGGACGTGGAGGCTGGGGAAATGATATCAGCGCTGTTTGTGTGGACAATGCCAAACTTACTGGAGTATCACGCACTTATTCACCTAAATTTGGTTTCGTGGATAACACTGCAGATATAGAATACTTCGCTATTGATGAATCCGGTGCCTATGCCCCTACACAACCTGAAATAACAATTAATATAAAGAATCAGTAATAAAAACATGAGAATCATTTTATTTATCAGCTTTATTATCTCATCCATTTTAACATTTTCACAAAATACCCAGATTAATCCGGGTATTTTGTGGAATGATATAGATGGAGAACAAATCAATGCCCATGGAGGATGCGTTGTCTTTGAAAATGGAATTTATTATTTATTTGGAGAAGACCGAACCGGTTTCATATCAAATGGAGTAAGTTGTTACCAGTCTAAAGACTTATATAATTGGAAACGCCTTGGCCTTTCTTTAAAAACTACGGGAGAACCCAAAGACGATTTGAACGACATATCACACGGACGTCTGTTCGAACGCCCCAAGGTAATCTATAATCCTAAAACAAAAAAATGGGTGATGTGGAGTCATTGGGAAGCAAACAATGGTGATTATAGCGCAGCACGGGTTTGCGTAGCCACTAGCGATAAAATAGAAGGTCCTTATAAATTATATAAAACTTTCCGCCCTAATAAAAATGAATCACGTGATCAGACTTTATTCGTAGACACAGATGGAAAAGCATACCACTTCTGTTCAACAGATATGAATACTAATATGAATATCTCTCTACTTAAAGATGATTTTCTGGAACCTACTTCCACTGAAACCAAGATTCTAAAAGAACTTAAATATGAAGCACCTGCCATTTTTAAGGTAGGAGATATTTATTATGGAGTATTCTCCGGGTGCACAGGTTGGGATCCTAATCCGGGAAGAACCGCCTATACTTTTAATATTTTAGGTGAATGGAGTACAGGAGCAAACTTTGCTGTTGACAAACTAAAGCAAGTCACATACAACTCACAAAGCAATTATGTCTTCCAATTACCCAACAAAGAAAAAGCATATATCTACATGGGAGATCGCTGGAATCGAAATAGTCCGGAAAAGTCACATCTTGTATGGTTGCCTATTAGTATGCGTTCCGGATATCCTATAGTTAAATGGTATGACAACTGGAATTTAAGTGTATTTGATAACATGTACCGTTATAAACGAGCAGAAAGTATTATATCCGGCAATATATACGCATTATTAGAAAAAACATCCGATCGTCTGATTTCAAAACCTGTTAATGGATTTAGCATAGCTGATGATGACGATGAGATCAACATAAATTTTGAGTTTATCAAAACTCAAAATCCGAATGTATATAAATTAAAGGATATTAAAACCGGAAAATATTTAGAATCAATGTATGGCACTTTGCGCCTGAATCCAGAAAAGAAAGATGATGTACAATGTTGGATATTCAACTTACAAGAAGATGGTTTCTATCTAATTCAAAATGCTAAAGATAAGAAATACATAACTGTTTCTGGCTCAAATACATTTAATGGCACAAACCTGTACCTTACAGAATATTCAAAAAAATTAATGCAGGATTTCGCGGTATATTTTGATTCTAATAGATATAAATACAAAGAAGCTGATTTATTTTCTGCAACTTATAGAACTAATAATTTGAAACTAATGGGGGATAGATAACTGTTCCAGTTGCATTTCAAATAATAAAATCCAATTATATTATGAATACCCAAAGTCAACAGACAAAAGTTTGTTTCTTATTCTTTGTTATGTGGTTATACAGCTTGCCAATGTTTTACTCTGTAGCAGCTCAGCCGAAAGAAAAAAATACCGGAGCTATTAATACTTGGGCGGTCACAGCTACTGTATTCAAACTTGCAGGCGAGACAGAAGTCCGAAATGTTAAGCTGAATTGGATGCAACGGGAAGATGCAAACCTTTATAAAATATACAGGGATAGCAACTTAATCGGAGAAGCCAAAGGAAATACATATGACGATTATGATCTAGCAGTCGGTAAAACTTTTACCTACTATGTAGAAGCATTTAAAGACGGGAAAAAAGTAGCAACTGCAGAATCTCAACAGGCTACGACATTCACTCCTAGTGGAAAAGGAAAAGTTTATGATAATCTGAATGGCAAATACATTACTACAGAATCATCAAATAAACCAGGAGGAATGAAAATCGGTAACCTTTATTTTTCTTATAAAATAGAAAATACGGAGAAGACTGTTGATGGACAACAACTCAAAGGATGGCTAGTCACTGAAAGTTACTCTAAAACAGGATTAAATGGAAGTTGGAGTACTCCTAGAGAGTTGGCCTTTTATCCGAATGTTAAAATGGAAGGTAATGCGTTCCGATATAATCCAAAGACAGGAAAAGTTGTATTATCTTCGCATTATGAAGATGAAAATGGATACACAGCAGCTAAAATCTATCTAGCGCAAATTACCCCTAAAGGTAAACTTGAAGTAGGTACTATGGAACGTCCATTAGGACATGACTCAAGAGATCAATCGCTTTTTATTGATGATGATAATACGGCATATCTTCTTTCTGCCACTAACACAAACAGTGATATAAATATATATAAATTGGATGCCTCCTGGACAAAACCAGTCGAATTAGTCAATACAATATGCAAAGGATTACATAGAGAAACTCCTGCAATTATCAAAAAAGACGGAGAATACTACTTCTTCAGTTCAAAGGCCTCCGGATGGTATCCAAGTCAAACGATGTATACCTCAACAACTGACTTGGCAGGTGAATGGACACCTATAAGAGAAATTGGTAATAATACTACCTTTGATGCACAGTTTAACAGAATTAGTAAAGTAGGAACAACTTATGGAGTATGGAGCTATCATTGGGGGGCACAAAGGAAATATAAAACTCCGGACGGCAACTTTCCCAGAATCTCTATTGCTGCATTTAATAAAGGGTATGCTTCTATGGATTATTACAGATATTTGGAATTCAATGACAATTATGGAATTATCCCTGTACAAAATGGTAAGAATTTGACATTAAATGTTCCTGTTACATCTGCTGTACCTGGAGCAAAAGGAGTCAAAGCTGACTGTATTACGGATGGAGCAAGCTTAGACTCCTCTACTTACTTCCAAAAAAGTTCAAATGCTACCATAGGTACACCTTATATGTTCACTGTAGACATGCAGAAAAAAGCTAGAATTTCAGAAATTAATCTTTCCACAAGATTAGTCAATGGTTCTGAAGCAGCCTATAAATACACAATTGAAGGAAGCCTGGATGGCAAAAGTTATAAAATGCTCGTGGATGGCAGAACAAATTGGCAAGTGGGATTTCTGATTCTGAATGTAGAAGATCCTACAGCTTATAGATATTTACGTCTACGTATCTATGGTGTTGTCAATGTACATAAAGGTAATTCCGCAATGTGGGCTGACGGCATTTATGAATTTACAGCTTTGGGTATCCCAGAATAACAAGTAAATAGATAAAGTCACAATAAAGCCGGTTAATGTTTGAAGTTAACCGGCTTTATTGTGATCTAAAAACTTGCTATCACTCACTAATAAATATCCTTATTCACCAATAAATAATAAACTAATGCCCAATCCTGATCATTAGCATAAGGGTCATAAAATCCGGCTTTTACGCCATTTACTCTATTAGGATAGATATAAGCACAAGAGGCTTTACCATTTTCAAAGAACAGGCAAAGATTGTTCCTTACAATATTTTCAGCACGTCTTTTATAAGTATTGTCTCCGACACATTGTGCATAAAGATAAAAAGCAGCTCCTGTTAATGTACTCCAATAATGAGGAAAGGTATCTCCCCACATCTCCCGTTTTCCAAACCAGTAACCATCCCAATGCCGGATTGCAACTTCATTCAGATGATAACTTGGTTGATTTCCATTAAACGCTTCCAATGCCGGCATTTGCTGTTTAGCTCCATCTAAATATTTTTGAATTCCCGTTTCCAGATAAAGCTGTAACAAGAAAATAATTGAGGGAGCTACAATTGCTTGTTCATAATTAACCTCACTTGCCGGATAATTCAGTCCGTTTTTCACAAAAGTATCTCCAACCTGTATATAATCATTCTTCAGAGTTTCATATTCAACATCCATATCGGCAGCTTTCAATGTTTGCAACCCTAAATGCACAGGAATCCCTATAGCATAAAAACCATGCCCGAACTGACGAAACATAGACCGTAAAGTCATATAGCCATCTACTGCATATTGCTTGTCTCCTGTGATTTTGTACATTTGAAAATAAAAATCCGCAACCCATGCATAATTATATGCTCTATTCCGTCCTTTACGGTCAACAGAAGAAAATGTCTTGTAATCACTTTCCTGCAATCTATTACGTAGAAATTTTGCATACTTCAACAAAGCAGTTTTTATATCATCATTAGGATGTAGCTGATAATATTTAGCCAACAAAACTCCCATCCCGACACGTTCGGCGCCCTCATCCCGATCAACAGGATTACAATTACGGGTATCATTCAAATATATTTCATTCTTTTCGTTATCATAAACCATGAAAGCATCTTTACGTGTATTGGACTCTTTCATCTGCTGATGGTCACAAATGAAGTCAACCCGTTTTTTTATCAAGCTGTCCACATTATCAATAACCAAACAAGTTACGTGCGTTTGTTTCCCCTCCCCATAAAAAATATCAAAACGATTCTCTCCTAATTGATCCATCTTAACTTCTGCTATCCACAAGTTACCTCGCTTTTTCATCGGAATATGAATATCCTGATTTTTTAATACGCATTTCTGAATGGAAGTTTCAGCAGCCAGCTCTATACATGCCTTCTCCCCCTTTTCAAACACATATTTATTACAAGAAACAAATACACTTCCCTTTTCCAACAGTTTCTGACGAAAATCGTCTATGCCTTTATGAGCAAATAAACACCAGGACATCGAATATTCTTTCCCGGGCATCAACTGCAAATCCGGCAAATTCAGAGTTATAATCCCTCTTGTATGAGAATTGCCTTTATCTCTGCCACGCTCCCATATCTCATAACCTTTAACTGCTCCTTTAGTTAATACTAACCCCAAGTGTGGCGCATGGCCTCCCATTCGAAGAGCATTTACATAAGCGGCATTTTCTCCTTCCCAAATATGGGTATTGGTACGTGCATTTATGCATGTACGCGAACCGGGATAATTATCATTAAATGGTGTATAGACGCCTATATCAACAAGTACCACCTCATCCTCTCCCTGATTCCGAAAAGTATATTCTTCTACAAGCTCATCACCTACCATTTTTCTTTTCACACATATACGTATGTCACCTGCCATATAAACGACCTCGTTTCCTTCTTGCTTTATTTCAACAGGGACTTCCCAAGATACTTTTTCTTTCCGATTTCCTTTTACTTGGGTTGCATATCCCAATCCCCATCCATAATTCTCCTTGACCCACCGATATTGACTTCCGTCAGTAGCTACCAGCCAGTTCATCTTCTGTGGGTCATTCGCAATACTTAATGTTTGCAAGGCTCCTGTTTGAGAATTCACCTGATAACTAATTTTCTGTGCCGAAACAAATGTACCCATCATTCCGAAAAACAGAAAGCCACAAAACTTAGGTAACATCTTCTTTACTTTTTCCATTTTGTTTTTTTACTATGATTAATATATTATTCAAAAACAACTATTTTATCCAATGTAACCAGACAATCGTCACTACCATATCGAGCTTTTGTCTTGTCCGTCCACACTGGTGAAATTCCTGTAACCTCAATTCTCAAAATATATTTTCCTTTAGCAAAACTTGGAGTCACGATTCGGATAGCTGACTCCGGATATTTACTATAAAAATCAATTAATGACGAATAAAGGGTTTTACCTTTTCTATTAAGTACACTCACCCTTGCATATCCACCATGAGAATTGGCTTCTCCTATTATAGCAGCCTGCGTACCTCTAAAAGGAATGTTCAATACACTATTTTTCAAGTTTGAGCACAACTGTTCCCCTCTCCTTTCCCATCCTGCTTCAGATCGTATTTTCCGGAGGGATAATATTTGACCATTATCCAGTGCGTCCACCGGTGATAATGTTTTTATATCCCATGCCTGCCAATATTCCGGTATGGAAAGTTTTCCCTTATCCGCTTGCATAGGCATCCATACATAAGTGGCAGCTGAAGCCTGATGAGGAAAGGACCAGCGATCTCCCATAAACATTGGAATTGTATCTTTTCCTTGCGTCAAAGGAAAGACAAAAGTAGTCTGTGAATTATACGTCAATTTACCTTCAGGGACAAACAAACCACCCTTCTTCCACGGTCCACTCACTGTCGGAGCTGTGAAATAGTAATTATCATTCTTTTCCCAACTCGTCTTATTTGAAAACAAGAAATAATAAATACCCTTCTTTTTAAACATGGCAGGCGACTCGCCACCAGGAGCCATATTCTTCACGAGTCTTTTTTCTACAGAATGATAATCCTCGCTAAGACGATAGATATCTCCTTCATGAATCAACAAATAACCCGTCCCATCGGTATCCTGAAAAGTTCCCATATCCCACATTCGAATAGGTTCATTCCCTATTTTAAAAGGTCCTTGGAATATGTACTCACCATTAATCGTTTTACTAGTGGCATACCCGATACAAGGATCACAGTATTTTGTATCATCGGTATGCATGTACATCACATATTCTCCAGTAGAAGGGCACTTCATGACCTTCACACGTTCACCAATCCTATTAGGACCTAACAATCCCTCTTTTTGTATTGGAAGCACGATACGTTCAAATTTCCAATTTGATAAATCGTCAGACGAATAGCAACTAAAACCAACAAAAGAATTCGTTTCATCCGAACGGTATTCCCCGAATAAATAATACCGTCCGGCATCTTCCACAATGCATGCTCCATGAGCATTTACAATTTTGCCCTGATCATCAAACCAAGGAATACCATTACATATTATTTTCTCCTGATTTTGCGCACAACTGCTCTGACTCACCAAACTAAAAGACGTCCAAAGCAATATCATAGATATAAAATAGGAATGCCTTCTCTCCATCAAAAAACTTAAATCCATTGTCTTCCTTTTAATTTATTTAGATAAAAATTTGCCTGCTTATTACCTACATTAAGAATACCGTAAAATTACTCCTTTTATCTATTCCAAAGGTTCAATAATCTGTCAAAAAGGAATAGAAATAAATAAAGTTCTCCACATTTTCATGCCATTTTATAATATCAGGACATATTCCATTCAATAACGTTTAATTTTAATTCATATCATATATCCCATACTTTGATTTAATACCACATTATATACATATAAAAAAGATATTAAAAACTCCCTTATTTTATTTTTTCCTTGTATAATTCGCCCAAATCAAAGAAAGTGCCTATCTTTACCGCAAGTATTTTTTATTATTCACCATTAAATGTAAAGATTATGGCAAGTAGAAGAGAACTCAAAAAGAACGTAAACTATATCGCAGGA